>Ga0181563_10000006_pt1 | contig 176981 bp, 185 predicted proteins | sample 011ome_25_FD_133759 | JGI IMG/M metagenome (GOLD analysis project Ga0181563, IMG submission 133759) | Coastal salt marsh microbial communities from the Groves Creek Marsh, Skidaway Island, Georgia - 011512CT metaG (megahit assembly) | ecosystem: Environmental > Aquatic > Marine > Intertidal...
AAACGGCTGAAGCTGTGGCCCGAAGGACTGGCACTGGCCGGGCTTCAGGGGGAAGAGCTGGTTGCCCCCGATTACCCCAAATATTTCGCGCAAGCCCCTGTCCGCGCGCGACCCGCCATGCTGGCGCGCGCCATTCCCATGTTCCGCCTTGCCCGCCCGCGCGATCCGGCGCAATTTGAAACGATGCTGGACCAGACCATCCTCGCGCTCGACGGGATCGCAAGGGCATGAGTGCGATCGTCAAGGCTGCGGAGCGCTTTGTCGAAACCGAAATCGACGGCGAAATCGTGCTGATGCGGCTTGCCGATGGCGATTTCTATTCGCTGAGGGACAGCGGACGCGCCATCTGGCAGGCGATTGACGGATTACGCGACCGGGACGCGCTGCTGGCCGCACTGGCCGCCAGTTACGAAGCGCCGCACGCGCAACTGGCCACTGATCTGGACGCCTTTCTGGCCGATCTGCGCGATGCAGGCCTGCTTGCCCGCGGCTGAGCGCTGGCGGATGCGCTGGCGCACCGGTGCGGCGATGGCGCTGCTGGGCGCGGCGCGGCTGGCGGTGGCGGTGGTGCCGTTCCGCCTGTGGCGCGGATCGCTGGGGCTGGCCACAGACCGGCTGCCCGGGCCGGACGAGCAAACAGAGGCGGTGCGCCTTGCCCGCCATGTCGAACGCGCTGCGATGCGCCTGCCCTTTGCCACCCGGTGCCTGCCCCGGGCCATGGCGCTGAGCTGGCTGCTGCGCCGGGCGGACGTGGCCCATGCGGTAATATTTGCGGTGCGGCCAGCGCCCCTGCGCGCGGCGTGGCGCAGCCGCGTCACTTATGTCCAGCAGGACCCGCTGTTCTTTGCCGGAACTATCCGCGAAAACCTGCGCTTTGCCGATCCTGCGGCGGATGAGGCCCGGATGATGACCACCCTGAAGCGGGCAGCAGCAGGTTTCGTGACAGCCCTGCCTGACCGGCTGGAGACCAGGATCGGCGAAGGCGGGCATGAGTTTTCAGGCGGGGAGAAGCAGCGCCTGGCCCTTGCCCGGGCCTTGCTGCGCGAACCGGATCTGCTGATCCTGGACGAGCCTACCAGTGCACTCGATCCCGCAAACGAAGCCGCGATCATCGCTGCCATCGATGCCCTGCGCGGTAGCCTGACAATCGTGATTCTGGGCCATCGCGACGCCTTTGCCCGCATCGCGGATCAGGAAGCGGTGCTGGAACAGGGCCGTCTGTTGCCGCTCCGCATCAAGGCGCGCGATATTGCCCCGCGCCACGCGCTTCCTTAAGGAACCCAGCAAGCTGAATTCAGCGACTATTCACGGCCACACTGGCACATCGGGAGCCAATCCGGCAGGCCACCCGCACCTGACCCGGCCCGAAAGGTGAGCAGAGGATATGATGATTTTGCGCAGCAAGAATATGATGACGGCCGCCGCGACTGCCCCGCTTGCCCTTGCAGCCTTGCCGGTCGCTGCCCCTGCCATGGCGCAGGTGCAGTACCGGCAGGAAATAACCAACAATCTGTCGCGCTGCACCTCAGACAAGGGGCCGGCGGCCTATGTCACGGTGGACGGCGTGAAATCCTCGCAAGGCAAGATTCGCGTGCAGGCCTATCGCGGGGTGGAGCAGGACTGGCTGGAAAAGGGCCGCTGGCTGAGTCGCATCGAAGTGCCCGCCAAGGCCGGAACCATGACCTTCTGCGTTCCCCTGCCGGCCGCCGGAACCTATGGCATCGCGGTGCGCCATGACGCCAACGGCAATGGCAAGACCGATCTCAGCCAGGATGGCGGGGGCATGTCCAACAACCCCAGCCTCAACATCTTCAATCTGGGCAAGCCGAATTACCGCAAGACCGCCTTCACCGTGAACGGCGGGGTGCAATCGATCCGCATCCGCATGCGCTATATGTAGGCCCGCCGCCGGTCGTCAGCCGAGCCTCCCGGACGCGCGCCGTTCTGCCGCGATCCGGCGCACATCGGCAAGATCGGCAAGCTTGTCGACGTCCACGGCAGCCAGCCCGTCTGCCGCAGCGACCGCGCGCGCCTCGATGCCGATCCGCCGCCCCAGCCGCGCCACCGCCTCGGCCAGGGTCAGTCGCCCGCGAAGATAAAGCCAAAGCGTTGCCACCCCCAGCCGCGCGGCAATTTTCCAGGGCCGTTTGCGGTTGCGCTCTACCTCGCTCCACACCGTGAGTGCAGCCTTTGCCCGAGCCTGCGCGAGATAGAACAGATTGCACCCCGACCATTCGCCGTCAGCGAATTTTAGCCACGTTCGGCGGCTGTTCGGCAGCGCAACGTCCACCTTGTGCCGCTCTGCCAGCATTACGGAAACATCAGCATTAGCAGGCGTATCGGCGATGAACTGGCGGACCCATTGCGGGCGGAGCAGGGCATGATCGGCGGTGGTGACCAGCAACGGCGCGCCCAGCGCGGCAAAGCCCTGCGCCACACTAGCGCTTGGCCCCATGGCGGCTTCCAGCACCGTGCAATCAAGCCGCCGCGCCAGCGCCGCAACCTGCGCATCGCTGCAGGAAACGGCGATCCGTTCGATTCCTGCCGCGCTCAGCGCCGCGTGAACCCGGGCAAGAAGCGGTACGCCTTCGACCTCGATCAGCGCCTTGTGCGCGACGGCTTCAGCCTGGCACAGGGCATCCCGCTCGCCCCGCGATCCGGCAAGGATCAGCGCGGAAAGCGTCATCGCGCACGCTTTCTTGCGCGCCAGACCTGCCACAATACGCCCGGCGCGGCGAGCAACGGGTGCCGTTCGCGCCAGGGGGTCAGGGTAACTGCAACGCCCGTGTGCCGTTGGATCTTCCAGGCGGCATAGCGCGCTGCGCCCTCAAAGGTCGTGCTGGCCCGGATCAGGCGCAGCAGGTTGTACGGCTTGCCGAGCCGCCGCCGCCGCGCCCACCAGCGCCGGATCCGCTGTGCTTCGCCCGGCGCGAGCCGAGGGGCGATTTCTCCGGCCTGCTGTGTGAAAGCGATCCCGCTCGCGTCCAGCGCGAGCAGCAGCAGCCCTTCGAAATGAGTCTGATTCGCAGTCAGGATCGAATCCTCCCGTCCAGCCGCTTCCACCCGGAATTCGGCGCGGTAAGTGGCGCGAAACAGCGCCCGCCAAAAGGCGTCGGGCGGCCCCGATGATGGCCCCAGCGCCGCCGCCAGCCCTGCCGCGGTCATCGCTGCCGCGGCCAACGCTTCCACCACCTGACGATGAGCATTTTCATCCGCGCTCCACGCCAACGCGCAGGGCTGGACAAAGCGCGCCCAGATCGTGGTGTCGACAAGCTGGCCGGATGCCGCAGCCTGGAAAGTGCCGATATTCATCGCCGCCACCTTGGCCCGCAGCCCTTGCCCGCCCACGTCCCATTCGTGATAGCTGACACGCGGCCAGATGCCGCGCTCCACCGCGCCGGGCAGCAGCACGTAATAGTCTAGCACCCCTTCGAGCGAGCCGGTTCGCAGGTTGGAACCATAGTACAGCACGGCCACAGCCCCGGCCGCACGGCCAAGCCGTTCGGCCTGATCGCGCACCGGCTGCGCCATGGGCGCAGCGATTCCGGTGGCGATGCGCGCGTTAAGCGCCGCGCTCACGGGGCAATGAATTGAAGTTTCGGACCCATGCGCAAACGATAGCAGCCTGCAGGGAATGCTTCACCATCGAGAATGAAACGGTCGCCGAATTCCACCCACGCTTCGTTGGTCGATCCGCGAAACACCCCCAACCGTTCGTGACCCGGGGTTTCCCAACCGCTCAACAGCGCAGGAACCATTGCCACCACCCGGCGCAGTGGTGCGTCAATGACGGAATAGCGGATCCCGCTGCGCGGCTTGCCGAACGGCTGCATGCCGAGCGGAAAGCGCGACAGCGTCGAAACCAGCAGCGAATAGCGTTCGCCATCGCGGCCATGGCGACTGGTCGCCAGTTCCGCCCGGTCATGACCGGTGTAGAAACGCATCGGGGTCCGCTTGCGCCAATCGCCCCGACCAATGCCGAACAGGCCCTGTGCCATGCCGCTCACCGCGGTCAGGGCGACCGCCAGATTGTTGAACGCGCCGCAACGGTGTGCGGTCTGCCCGGCCTGAGTCGCGGTGTTGAAAATGCCCGCGCCGAGAATGAAGCCATGCGCTTCGCCCCCGCCGCCGCCGGGCTGGTCGACCACCACCGGGCAGCGTTCGACGATGCGCCCACCCCGCGCCGCTTCCAGCGCTTCAGGCAAGGACCAGTGATTGGGCAGGCCAAGATCGACGGCAAGTGCGTTGGTCTTGCCCTTGGGCAGCACGATCAGCGGCGGCCAGTCGTGCCCGAACACCGGCGCACCGGCCGTCAGCACATCGCGCATGGTCCCGTCGCCGCCATCAACCACCAGGAAATCGATCCCGCGCGCGGCAAATCCGGCCAGGATTTCAGGCAGTTCACCACGCGCACCCGGTACCGCGTTCAGCACGTTGGACTGGCCGTCCATTTCCGGCACATGGCCGCGATTGCGATGGCTGCGCGGGTTGCGGATCACCCCCACCAGTGGCAGCGAACCGGCCGCGCGCGCGTTGCGGACGCGCCGCACAGGCGCCGCATCCACGCCCGGATCGCCCGCGAAAACGCGCGGCAAGGCGTCAAATTCGTGAACTGATCCATCCATAGCGCTGCCTTATCCATTGAGCCGCCACGAAATACTACATATTTTTTGACGAAACACTGGTAGATGCGGCGCGATTGGGGCTTAAAGGCAACGCATTCTGCGCCTAGGGTCGCGCGCGGCGCACGTGGACAAGGGGCGCCCATTCGTGTGAGTCAGACATAGGCTGACCACCGCGTCTTCTTGGTTCGGGGTATTTGATCGAATGTGCGGAATTGCAGGATGGTATCGCCGCGCCGGTCGCCCTGTCACGCGCGCAGACCTGATCCGGCAATGCGACCAGATCATCCACCGCGGTCCTGACGACAGCGGGCAGTTGGCCGATGGCGATTTCGGCTTTGGCATGCGGCGTCTCAGCATCATCGATCTGGCAGGCGGGCACCAGCCGATTGAAACCCAGGATGGCCGCTACGCCATTGTCTTCAACGGCGAGATTTATAATCATCCCTCCCTGCGCAGGGAACTGGAAGAGACAGGGGTCCAGTTCCGAACGCACAGTGACACCGAAACCCTGCTTCAGTGTTTTATCCGCTGGGGTGACGAGGCGTGGCTACGCCTGCACGGCATGTATGCCGCGGCGATCTGGGATCGTGCAGAACGCAGTCTGACGCTGGCGCGCGATCCTCTGGGCATCAAGCCGCTGTACATCACAGAACAAAACGGGGGAATTGCGTTCGCATCCGAAATCCGGGCTTTGCGTGTCTTGCCGGGGCTGTCGTTCGACACGGACGAACGAGCCGTCCATGATTTTTTCATGTTCGGCCATGTCCAGCGCCCGCGCTCGATCTATCGTCAGGTCCGCAGCCTCGATCCAGGACACGTTCTGCGCATCGGACCAGACGGCGAAGCGCGCATCCGGGAGTTCTGGCGACCCCGGTTCCGGGTGCGCCACGACCTCTCTGAAGCGGAATGGATCGAGGAAACACGCGCGCGGCTTCTGGGGACGGTGCGCGAACACATGCTGGCTGACGTGACTGTTGGAGCCTTCCTCTCAGGCGGTGTCGACTCAAGCGCAATCGTCGCAGCGATGACACGCGCGACCGACCAGCCAATAAAGACTTTCACCGTGGGTTTTCCCGGTACGTCCATCGACGAAACCGATGCAGCACGCCGAATTGCGCGTCATTTGGGCTGCGAGCACATCGTGCTTGCGCTTGAGCCAGAGGCGGCAGGAGATCTGCTACCTGCAGTGCAGGCCGCGTTCGATGAGCCATGCGCGGCGACTGCGGCTGTCCCGATCTGGCATCTTTCGAAACTGGCGGCACAACATGTCAAAGTGGTTCTGGCCGGGGAAGGTTCCGATGAAATTTTCGCCGGGTACAAACGCCAGCGCACCGCTCTTCTGGCGCAACGCTGGAAACCGGTGCTGCGCGCACTTGACCCTGTGCTTGGTCTGATTGATCGCCTGCCCGTCGGGTCTTCGGCGCAGTTCAACTACCTGCGACAGAATGCTCGCCGGTTTCGTGCGTCAGCGATGCTGGATAACGGATTTCAGCGATTCTTCCAGGCAACCCAGATTTCCACGCCCGATGTGCGAGACCGCCTGTATGAGCGGGGATTTCACGAACGGCAGGATAGCGGGGACCGCTTCGCGCACCTGGACGCGGAATATTTCAACGACACGGATCGCGCGCAGTTGAGCACACTTGAACAATTCATGCTTGCCGACATGGCGGTGCATATGCCGGGTTCGCTGCTGCATCGCTCGGATCGCGGCAGCATGGCGCACTCGCTGGAAATCCGCGTTCCGTTTCTTTCCCACGACTTCGTCGATTGGACGCTGACGATGCCGGCCGCGATGAAATTGCATGGCAAGACCGGAAAATACGCCTTGCGCAAGGCAGTCGAGCCTTGGTTCCCGCATGGAACGTTCGACAAGCGCAAGATTGGTTTCCAGCTTCCCTTTGGCGAGTGGTTCAGGGGCGACTTCAGCGCCTTTGCCCAGGAAGCCTGGCGTGAAAGTGGCGCGGCACAGTGCGGCTTTCTGGAACCCCGCGCAGTGGACGAGCTGTTTGCCGAGCACCGCTCCGGCCTCGCCAACCATGGTCGCATCCTTTATGCGATCGCCATGTTCAGCTGCTGGTGGCAGCAAAGTTTCGTCGGGCAGGATCGCACGGCGTAAGACGGTAACCGGAGGCAGCACGATGCTGATAGACCTGCGCAGCGATGTGCATGCACTGGGCAACCCCGGCGATGTCTGCGTCATTGGCGCAGGCGCTGCAGGGATATGCCTAACCCGCAGCCTGGCCGCAGCCGGGCATGATGTTATCCTGCTGGAAAGCGGCGGGCTTGATTTCGAACAAGCCACTCAGGATCTCTATATCGGCGCAAACGTCGGCATGCCGTATTACGATCTTGAAGAGTCCCGCTTGCGCTTCTTTGGTGGAACCGTGTCGATCTGGGGCGGCCGCGCTGCAAAGCTCGATCCGATCGACTTTGAACGCAGGGATTGGGTTCCGCACAGCGGCTGGCCGATCGGACTGGCCGACATTGAGCCCTATTACCGCGCGGCGGACCGGATCTTCGAACTGAACGACACCGACAATGGCGAAAGCATCTGGCAACGACTGGGCATCGACCCATACGACTTCGACCCGAGGCAAATTGATACCGCCTTGTGGCGCTTCGATGAGGCCGCCGAACGCTTCGCCGCCTCACGCACACGCGATCTGTTCGACGCTCCGAAGGTCCGTGTGGTCCTGCATGCAAATGCGGTGAAACTGCAGGCCGGACCAGACGCCCGCACGGTTGAACATGTCGAAATTAAGGCGCTTTCCGGGGCATATTGCAGAGTCAAAGCGCGCCAATTTGTGCTCGCATGTGGGGCAATCGAGAACGCCCGGCTCCTGCTCGCCTCGGACGACGTGGAGACTGCGGGCATCGGCAACGCGCATGATCAGGTCGGTCGCTTCTTCATGGAACATCCAACCGGCCGCATCGGCAAGGTGGAGACGGACAAGCCGTTCGCGCTCTGGGACGCATATCAGAAGCGCTTCCCACGCCGGGGGCCCCCAATCGCGCCGGCGTTGCGCCTGGGCGACGCCGTACAGCAGCGCAAGGGCGCACTGAATGACATTGCGACTTTCAAGCTTCAGCGTGATCCGAAACATGGGGTGGCGCTGGGCAACAAGCTGTATCACAATCTCAAGCATTCGCTTTCGCCGGACCGCAAGGGCCGCTTTCTTGATCACACCTATCGCGGACTGCGCGCCTGGTTTCACCGCAAGTTGCGCAGCAATGTGGAGCGGCTTCGCGCAGCGTCCGGCATGACGAGCCTTTATCTGATCGTACGTGGCGAGCAGGCACCCAATCCGGCCAGCCGGATCCTGCTTTCAGCGCAGCGCGATGCGCTGGGTTCGCGAAGGGCCGATCTGGACTGGCAGCTGAGCGAACTGGACAAGCACAGTGCGAGAGTCATGGCTGAAACCTTTGGTCAGGAACTGGAACGATTGGGGGTAGGCCAGGTTAAGCCCAGCGACTGGCTGAGCGAAGCGGCCCCGGAATGGCCGGTCGATCCAACTGTCGGCAATCACCCGATTGCCGGATATCACCACGTCGGCGGCACCCGGATGAGCGCCGCACCATCCTCTGGGGTGGTTGATTCCGACTGTCGGGTTCATGGCTATGGCAATCTTTTCGTGACGGGCAGTTCCGTATTCAGCACCTGCGGCTGGGCCAATCCGACCTATACGATCGTGGCCATGGCGCTGCGGCTCGGCGATCATTTGAACGGGGTACTGGATAAAAAGGGAGAGCGCGCTTGACCAACGCTGACACACCTTGCTGGCTGGAAACCCAAGGCCTAGCTCAGGCCCCGATCTGGGGGATGGACAATGCCGAACGGGTGCGCCGCCTCGCCTGCGCCGCCAAGATCCAGCCTCCCGAAGGCCGCACCTTGCGCGTCAACCTGGCCTATGCATTCGATCCGCTGCTGATGCGGATGGCGCTCCGGCACCCCGACAAGCGTTTCACGCATGGCGAGGATTTCGTGATCGGCGCGGACGGAGGCACCGAAATGGTTGATCTGGCCACCCGCCCCGAATTCTACAACGCCCAGCTACGCAAGATCGAGCGACCTTTTGCCATCCGACTGACCCAGCAAAGCCGGGCCGACGCCGAACGGGCGAGCTATGACGCTTCCTACAAGGGAGTGACTGACCTGCTGACCAAATATCTTTGGCCAGGGCTGGCGTTCCACCTGACCCGGCTTGCCGCTGCCCTGCGGATGAGCCCGAACATGGTGACTGCGATCGGGGCAGCGCTGTGCGTCTGGGCGTTCTTCCTGTTCTGGCAGGGCCAGTACTGGGAAGGGATGGCGGCGGGCTTCGTGTTCATGGTGCTGGACACGGTGGACGGCAAGCTGGCGCGCTGCACCATCACCTCAAGCTGGTGGGGCAATATCTTCGATCACGGCATCGATCTGGTGCACCCGCCTTTCTGGTGGTGGGCCTGGGCGATGGGGCTGGGCAGCTGGGGGCTGGCCTATTCAACTCCCACATTCCTGTGGGTGATGGGGGCCATCCTGGGCGGCTATGTCATCCAGCGCCTGATCGAAGGGGGCTTCATGCGCCTTTACGGCGGCATTCACATTCACGTGTGGGAACGGTTCGACAGCCGCTTTCGCCTGGTCACAGCGCGCCGCAATCCGAATATGGTGATCCTGTTCGTAGCCACCCTGTTCGCCCGGCCTGACATCGGCCTGATCGCCGTTGCATGGTGGACCGCCATTTCCTGCGCGGTGCATGGCGTGCGGCTGGCGCAGGCAATGATGCGCGCAAGGGGCGGGGAGGCCATCGGAACCTGGCTGGAAAAGACACGAGGATGAACGAAACGCTCCGCAAATTCGGCTGGCCCGCAACGCTGGTGACCGAGTTCGATCACTGGGTGGTACTTGCCCGGCCTGCTCAGCCCACTCTGGGCAGTCTGGTCCTGGCCGCCAAATCCGAGGTGGCCGCATTCGGGGATCTTCCTGCCGCCGCTCATGCCGAGCTGGCAGAGGCTACCGCCGCCATCGAACGCTCACTGGGTAAGGCAGTTTCCTATTCAAAGCTCAATTATCTGATGCTGATGATGGTAGACCCTCACGTCCATTTCCATGTCATTCCGCGTTATGACGGCATGCGCACTTGGGACGGGCGCGAATTCGTTGACGCAGGCTGGCCAAGGCTACCGGAGCTGGGCCAGGCGATCGCGCTGGAAGGTGAGGATCAGGCGGCTCTTGTCAGCTGGCTGAAAGCGGCCTTCGCCTGACCCGGCCGGTCAGGCCCAGCCGTCAGTCAGACTGGTCGCAGTTTCGATATCATTGAGAAAATCGACTTCGGCCCAGCCCAGCCCTTCGATCGATACGGTCCCGACCTTGCCAGTGGTGGCCAGACTGTCAATCACCTTCAGATACCAGTGCTGCACCCCTTCGGGCGTGCGCATGGCGGCGCGGACCGCATCGCGGAACAGGGCCGAACCTTCCCCACGAAACGCAAGGAATCCGATGGATTCGGCGTTGCTTTCGGCTGCTGTGAGCGTCTTGCCGATCCGCGACAGGCGACCGTCAGTCTCGCGCGTAACCTTCATGTCATCGCTGTCATAGGCCGGCTTCACATCGACCGTCACGGCAATCGGCCAGTCCGAACGCTGCTGTACGCGCTGCACCACCTCTTCAGACACCAGCGTATCGCCGTTGAGGATCAGGAAATCGCTCTTCATCGCTTCGCGCGCGATCCAGCAGGACCCGAGATTGTCCGCCACCTTGTAGAACGGGTTGAAGTAGCTGCGCACCGTGACGCGGGAATCGGCGATCCCGGTGATCACCGCATCCACCATATCGGTCATGAAGCCGGTGACGACATCGATCCGCTTCACCCCGCCGCGGGCCAGCATCTCTACCTGCCATTCCAGCAGCGAACGGCCTGAAAATTCGATCAGGCACTTGGGCCGTTCAGCCGTGAGCGGGAGCATGCGCGAGCCCTGGCCTGCGCTGAGGAGAATGGCGTGTTCAATCATCCCTGCGCCCTTAGGCAATGCGCGCGTTCATCACAATACTCGGTACGCCTGCGCTTGCGCAATCGTGCGCCCTCGTCCAAATGCGGACCGATGGCTGCCAAGGCGCGCGCGCGACCCATGCCCAATTCGCTGATGGGCCGAATGTTCGCCAACACCGTTTGGTTGTTGGGCGGCAAAGGCTTTGGCGCGATTTGCAGCGTGCTCTACCTGGCGATTCTGACGCGATCGCTCGGCCTCAAGGGGTTTGGTCACTTCTCGCTGATCTTCGGCACCGCGCAGGCGCTGATCGCCATCGCCGGCTTCCAGACCTGGCGTGTGGTGGTACGGTACGGTGCCGAACATGTGCACGCACGGAACTGGGCCGCCTTCGGCCGCCTTGGCATGGTGTGCGGTGTACTGGATGCGTTGGGTGCGGCAATGGGCTGCGCCATCGCCTATGCCGTCTTTTACCAGTTCAGCGATGCGCTCGACCTGAACAAGACCCTGGTTGACACGGCTTTTTATGTGAATTGCGCCATGCTTTGGGCGCTCGTCTCCGCACCGACTGGCATTGTCCGCGCGCTCGACCGCTTCGATGTCGCGGTCTATGTCGAAGCCATCGTGCCGATTGGCCGTCTGGCCGCAGCGGTAGCGATTTGGCTCACCGAACCGACACTGCTGCGGTTTCTCATCGCCTGGGCGGCAGTCGACCTGCTCGAAGCACTGGCATACTGGATCATGGCCCGGCGGCTCGCGCCACAGTCCGTTCGCTTCGGCCATCTGCGCCACTGGCGCCGGGCGCTGGACGAAAACCCCGGCGTCATCCGCTTTTTCTGGATTACTTATGCCAACGCCACGCTGGCTGCGGTCAAACGGGATGGGCCACTGCTGGCGGTCGGTTACTTTGTCGGAACCAAAGCTGCCGGTCTTTACCGGCTTGCCCAGCAGCTCAGCCAGGCGCTGGGCAAGCTGTCCACCCTGCTCACCCGTGCAGTCTATGCGGAAATCGCCCGAGCAAGAGTGAGCGCGGAAGCTGCGGAATTCAGCCGCCTCGCGGTCCAGACCACACTGATCGCGGGGGCTGCAGGCGCGCTAGTGGTTGTGCTGGCGATCGCCGCTGGCGCGCAATTGCTGGGTCTTATCGGCGGCGATGCCTTCCGCGCCGGTTATGCGGTGATGATCCCGCTGACCATCGGCGCTTCGTTCGAGCTGGCCAGTGTTGCCTTCGAGCCGGTGCTGCATTCGACCGGGCGCGCGCGTTACGGGCTGATCGCCCAAATCATGGCAATCGTTGCGCTGGTGATCGCCCTGCTGGCCTCGGTTCACACCTATGGTGCTGACGGGGTGGCCTGGGCCGTGGCCCTGGCAGGTGCCGTCTTCTACCTGACCATGGGGTTAATGGTGCGCTACACACTGCGCCAGCTGCACCGCGAAGAAGCCATGCGGACCGCAGATTTCAACCCTTGAAGCCATCCTTGCGGGCGCGGATATCGGCGAAGGCCAGTGCCGGATCCGGTTCAGGTGAGAGCATCGGCGCGCGGAAGAAGGGGTTCGTGGCCTTTTCCTCGCCAATCGTGGTGGGCACGGTCGGCAGCCCCTGCAGGCGCAGTTCCTCCACCAGAGCGATCCGGCGCATAAGCACTTCGCTTTTGTCCACCGTCTCGGCAAAGCGAGCGTTGGCGAGCGTATATTCATGCGCGCTGTACGCCACCGTATCCTCCGGCAGTGCGGCGAGGCGCGACAGACTGGCCCACATCTGCTGCGGTGTGCCTTCGAATACGCGACCGCAACCCAGCGGGAACAGCGTGTCGCCGACGAAGATCGTGCTGTCCGGCGCAGAATAGTAGCAGACATGGCCCAGCGTGTGGCCCCCAGTATCAAGCACTTTAAAGCGGGTTTCACCAAGCGAGACACTGTCACCATCCTTCACCGCATGATCGAGCGGATAATGCGCGCGCACTTCTTCCGGGCCCGCCAGACAAGCGCCGAAGCGTTCCTTGATTGCGGCGTTCGCCCCGGCATGGTCCGGGTGCCAGTGCGTGTTGAGCACCAGGTCGATGCCCCAGCCTCTGGTTGCCGCGGCCGCAATGATCGCTTCGGCATCAGGCGTGTCAATGCAGGCCACCTTGCCACTTTCGTCATCGCGCACGAGATAGCCGTAATTATCCGAAAGACAGGGAAACTGGTGCACGGTAATGGTCACTGGAACGATCCTTCCTGTTGCGCCGCCGGTTGTGCCAGCATCAGGGGCCGCTTGTCCAATCGGCGCGACAAACAGGCGATTTCTTAGGACTTTCGTGGCAATCGCGCTATCCTTGTTCGTATCGAAGGGAAGGGACCGTCGTCCATGCGTGTATTGGTTACCGGCGCTGCCGGCTTCATCGGCGCCGCGCTGGCGGAAAAGCTGCTGGGCCGGGGCGACACGCTCATCGGCGTGGACAATCTGAACGATTATTACCCGGTTGCGCTCAAACAGGCACGCAGCCAGCGGCTCTCGCAACAGGGCGGCAATCGCTTCACTTTCCTGCATCTCGACTTTGCCGACATGGCGGGGCTGCAATCCGCGCTGCACGGGCTCGAATTCGACCGGATCGTGCACTTGGGCGCGCAGGCCGGGGTGCGCTATTCGCTGGAAAACCCCCATGCCTATGTCCAGTCCAACCTGGCGGGCCACCTCAACCTGCTGGAACTCGCGCGCCATGCGCGGGTCGAACACATGGTCTATGCCAGCTCCAGCTCGGTCTATGGCGGCAACGCCAAGGTGCCCTTCGCGGTGGAAGACCGGGTAGATCACCCGGTCTCGCTCTATGCCGCGACCAAGCGTGCGGACGAGTTGATGAGCGAGACTTACGCGCATCTCTATCGCCTGCCGCTGACGGGGCTGCGCTTCTTCACCGTCTATGGCCCCTGGGGCCGGCCAGACATGGCGCTGTGGAAATTCACGGCCAACATCCTGTCCGGCAAGCCGATCCCCGTCTTCAATCATGGCGACATGTATCGCGACTTTACCTATATCGACGATATCATCGCGGGCGTCATCGCCGCGCTGGATCACCCGCCTGCTGACGACGGCGCGGAAAAGGCAGGCGGCAGCGTCAAGCCGCATGCGCTTTACAATATCGGCAATCATCGCTCGGAACCGCTGATGAAGGTGATCGGCCTGCTGGAAGAGTCCTGCGGTCGCAAGGCGGAGCTGGACATGCTCGACATGCAGCCGGGCGACATGCGCCGCACCTATGCCGATATCTCCGCAATCGCCCGCGACCTTGGCTATGCCCCCACCACCTCGATCGAGGAAGGCGTGCCGAAATTTGTGGATTGGTTCCGCCAATACCACGCTGATTGACTCGCACGGTCTTGCCCGCCGCTGGCGCATGGGGGATGACGGGGTCATGTCCATTCTCAGTGACCGCTGGATTCGCAACGAGGCCCGCCATAGCGGGATGATCGAGCCATTCGTGGAGGCGCAGCGCCGTGACGGCTGCATTTCCTATGGCCTCTCCTCCTATGGCTATGACGCGCGCGTGGCGGACGAGTTCAAGATCTTCACCAATGTCGATTCGGCCGTGGTCGATCCCAAGGACTTTGCAGCCAACAGCTTCGTCGACCGCAAGACGGACGTCTGCGTGATCCCGCCCAACAGCTTTGCCCTCGCCCGCACGGTTGAGTATTTCCGCATCCCGCGCGATGTGCTGGTGATCTGCCTGGGCAAGAGCACTTATGCCCGCTGCGGCATCATCGTGAATGTCACTCCGCTCGAACCGGGCTGGGAAGGCCATGTGACGCTGGAGTTTTCGAACACCACGCCACTGCCCGCGAAGATCTACGCCAATGAAGGAGCATGCCAGTTCCTGTTCCTGAAAGGCAATGAACCCTGCGAGACGAGCTATGCCGAACGCGCGGGGAAGTACATGGGCCAACGCGGCGTTACCCTGCCCAAGCTGTGAGCGCTTCGCGGTGAGCGCCGGAGGGTGAGCCCGCGCCTGCCTGTTTGACAGTGCGCCGCCACCGCCATACCCCCGCAGCTCCCGCGGGCTGGCTGGCGCCGCCTGCGCCCTGCCGTGGCGGAGGTGAAGATGCGAGACCTGTCGACGCGATCCTTCGAACCGGAACAGATGGACGATCCGGCCATCGATCCTACGGTCTATGCCGCCGTTCTTGCCGATCTTTCGCGCGTCAATCGCTGGACGCTGACCGTGCGCCCGACCCTGAGTTTCCTGAGCCGCGCGACGCGGCACATGTCCTCCTTCAGCCTGCTCGACGTCGGCTTCGGTCATGGCGATATGCTGCGCGCCATCGCCGCATGGGCAGACAGGCGCGGGATCACGGCGCAGCTGACCGGGATCGATCTCAATCCCCTGAGCCAGCAGATCGCCCGCGCGGCAACCCCCGCTGATACAACGATCGACTTCCGGACCGGCGATTACCAGGCGCTGGCCGGGCGTTTCGACTTCATCATATGCAGTCAGGTCGCCCATCATATGAGCATGGACCAGCTGCACGCCTTCCTGCGCTTCATGGAGGATGAAGCGCGTTGCGGTTGGCTGGTCAGCGATCTCGACCGGCACGTCATCGCCTACTGCGCCTTTCCCTTGCTGGCGCGGCTGATGCGCGTGCATCGCATCGTGCGCGAGGACGGCAAGCTTTCCATTGCGCGGTCGATCCGGGCGGACGAATGGTGCCCGATACTGGAAGATGCAGGAATCGCGCACGATGGCGTTCGTATTCGCCGCCATGTTCCCTTCCGGCTGTCAGTCGAACGGTTGCGCGGCTGACAGCCCCGCCGCAATATCCGGGCACCGTTCAGCCTGGGCCAATGCGCCCGCGCCGATAATGGTGCATGATTGGCGAAGTGAGTCACTGGCAGCAGGCGATGGTCGCTGCGCAGCCAGCCATTCCGGAAGGACGCAAGCGATCGTGCAGCATGCAGCCACTCATATCCAGGCCATCGGCAAGGCGGTGCCGGAGCACGACGTGCATCTGGACTATATCCGCTGGGCCGAGGAGCAGATGGGCCAGTCGCGCGAACGGGCACTGTTCACGCGCATGGCCAGGCGTTCGGGCATCGATCATCGCTGGTCCGTGCTGGCCCGCGATGAGGCCAGCCGGTCGGCCACCAGTGCCGAAGGGTTCTTCCGTGCCAGCCCCGCCCCGTCCACCGCCCGGCGCATGGAGATCTACACCCGCGAGGCGCCCGAACTGGCGCTCGCCGCGATTGCGGACCTTGCCCGGCAGGCAGAGCTTGGTGGCATCACGCATCTGGTGGTCGCCAGCTGCACCGGCTTTGTTGCACCCGGGATTGACCAGATCATCGCCCGCAGGCTGGGCCTCTCCCCCGCCATCGAGCGCACGCTGGTGGGCTTCATGGGTTGTTATGCCGGCATCGCGGCGCTGCGCGTGGCCCATCATATCGTCCGGTCGGACCCGCAGGCGCGCGTCCTGGTGGTGGCGGTGGAGCTGTGTTCGCTGCACCTGCCGTCAGGTTCCGGGCTGGACGTGCTGCTGGGCGCGATGCAGTTCGGCGACGGCGCGGCGGCGACGCTGGTCTGCGCCGGGCCGAGCGGCACGCGACTTGACCGCTTCTTCTGCACCACCCTGCCCGCCAGCGATGCGCTGATCCAGTGGACGATCGGCGATACGGGGTTCGACATGATCCTGTCAGGCGAGGTTCCCGCACGCATTGCCCAGGCCTTGCAGGAACCGGAGCTGCGCGACGTACTGCTGGCCGGACAGGACGCGGCCATGCTCGATTGGGCCGTTCACCCGGGCGGGCGCACCATTGTCGATGCAGTGGAAGGCGGGCTGGCGCTTGACCCTGCGGCGCTCGGCCCGTCGCGCTCGGTCCTGGCCCGCTTCGGCAACATGTCCTCGGCCACCATCCTGTTCGTGCTGGCCGAGATCATGGCCCGGCCGCGCCACGCGGCGGGCATTGCCATGGCCTTCGGGCCGGGCCTTGCCGCCGAAGGCTTCGCTTTCAGCCGCGCATGAACCAAGCGCCGCCGATCATCGTGGGCGCTGGCCCTGCGGGATCCGCTGCGGCGATCCTGCTGCTCAACAACGGCATCGCCCCCATCCTCTATGAACGGCAGGCCACGCCGGGGGACGCATTGTGCGGCGGCTTCCTCAGCTGGCGAACGCTTGAACGCCTGCAGGCACTGGGCCTTGCCCCCGGTGAAGCGGGCGGCCACCAGGTCGATCGGCTGCGCATCACCGCAGGCACACAGGAATGGTCCGGCAGCTTGCCCGCAGCGGCCATGAGCCTCTCGCGGCGCAGGCTCGACAGCCTGCTGCTTGACCGCGCCCGTGCGCTCGGCGCGGAGGTCCGGCACGCTGCCGTGCGCCATGAAGAGGGCGCCTTCCGCGCGGATGACGGGCGGGCGCTGCGCGCGGACAGCATCTTCCTGGCCACCGGCAAGCATGACCTGCGCGGCCTGCCCCGGCGGCCCCGCGCCGCCGCCGGGCAGAACCCCTTCCTCGGCCTGCGCACCCGCTTTGCCCCTCCCGCTGCCATGGCGGCAGAGCTGACGGGCACGATCGAGATGCACCTGTTTCCGGGCGGCTATGCCGGGATAGTGCTGCAGGAGGATGGCAGCGCCAATCTCTGCCTCGCCCTGCGCAAGCGCCGCCTTGCCGAGGCCGGAGGCGATCCGCTGCGCCTGTTCGATCAACTCGCCGGCCGGGCCGGGCCGCTCGGCCTGCGCATGGCCGCCTTGCCGGGGCAGCCGCGCGTCGATGCCATCGGGCAGGTGCCCTATGGCTGGTATGCCGGCCGGGGTGCACCCGGCCTGTTCCGGCTGGGCGATCAGGCCGGGGTCATCCCCTCGCTCGCGGGGGAAGGGATCGGCATTGCCCTGGCCAGCGCTGAGCTGGCGGTGCAGCACTGGCTGGCGCACGGCGCAGGCGGGGCCGAACGCTTCCGCAAAGCCATGGCCGCACGGCTTCGCCCGCGCCTCGCCCTGGCGCAGGCGATCACCGCTGCGGGGGTGAGTGCGCGGGGCGGACCATGGCTGGCAAGGCTGGCCGCGCTGCCGGGCCTTTCGCGGTGCATCGCCGGCTGGCTGCGCATCGACTGAGGGGCGGGGGCCCAAATCGGAGATATCGGACACATCAGGACAGGGAAAATCCGCTTGCCCACCCCAACTGCAGCGAGCGGCGGAGACGCGGCGATACCGGTTCATCCGGGCGGGCGGGCAGGCCGCAACCATGCAGGAAAACGATCTGACGGGCAGACTTGGCGGGCGAGGATGGGTTGCTCTGGGGGTTACGCATACCGCACCCGAAACTCATGGCTCATTGCGTCATTCCCGCGAAGGCGGCAATCCAGCCGCGCCACGCGCTTACCCTCATAATCACTTGCTGCACGCCGCGCCCATATTCTCTGCGTTCTTTTGCGGCCTCTGCGCCAGCAGGATGGCATTGCCCCACGGATCGCGCGTGATGGAGGAGACCACCGCGCCCGCCGCATCGGCAACCAGCAGGGGTTCCGCCAGATGCCCCGTATGCACGAAGCTGTATGCAGGCGCGCTTGCCATGCCATCCACCATAGCAATCACCGTGTCGCCCAGCCAGATGTATTCGCGGATGACCGCACCGCTCGCCCCGTCATGCTCCGCCCGAAGGCGAGGATCAGTGTCTGCTGCTGACTGTCTGGTGCGGTCGAGAAGACTCGAACTTCCACGGGCTTTCGCCCACAACGACCTCAACGTTGCGCGTCTACCAGTTCCGCCACGACCGCAAAATCGACAAGGGCCGAAGACCGGCCCCTGCGGGGTAGGAGCGCGCCCTTAGCAAAGCCCCCTGCACCCTGCAAGCGCCCCTTGCATGCCAATGCGCAGATCACGCCTTCACCACTCCGCATACGACCGTCCCGCTCCGAGACGGGCTTAACCGATCGCTTGCGCAAAGGGTTAATCGCGCGTCAACCATTGCGGCATGACCTGCCGGATTTCCTGCCCTGTCCCAGTCCTTGCCGCAGCCTTCGCCGCGCGCTCCCCTGACGGGCCGGAGCGGACGCAATGAGCCTGGCCGCGGCGCTGCTGCTGGCCGCAGCGGGCGGTCCGGCGGTGCTGGCGCCCGACGCGCCCAATGGTGTGCAAACCCGGGCAGGGGCGCGCGCTGCGGTTGAAATTACGCGCACCGAACGGATCAGCTTTGCCGCGATGGATGCCGCCGCCAAGCGCAGCGCCCAGCCCGCCACGCATTATCAGCGCACCGGCAACGGATTGCGGGTGACTTTCGAATTTGACTGAATTCAGCCCGGTTTCCAGCCGATTTCGGCGAATTCGGCGGAACGCGGCACATCAGTGACTGCTTCATTGATTGAAACGCTTTCGCCGGGGGCAAGCGTCGGCTTGGGCGGGCGCACTTCCCAGCTGTAGACAATGCGTTCACGCGCATCGCGCAGCACGATCAGGATCGGCGGCACGCTGTGAGTCGAACTGCCCAGATTGGTGACCGTGCCGCTGGCACCGAAAAATTCCGTGCCATTGGGCAAGGTCCGGCGATCCTGCTTGTCAGGCGGGAATTCCAGCTGGAGATCGGGCTGCGCCTGGGCAAAGGTGGGGCGGCTGACCGGCACCCAGTCCGGCAGGCCCCAATAGCTGACCGCCGCCACGATGGCGAGCGCGACCGCAGCAAAGAGGGCGGCGGCGACCGTCCACAGCTTCAGCCAGTTGCGCCGCCCGCGAAATGGCGGTTCATGCTCGAACTGCGAATATTCGTCCTCAACCGCTTCTTCCACAGGTTCCGCGTCATGACGTTCGGCAAATTCGGGCGGGGCAGGCGGTTCCGGCGGCTCCGCCACGGGTGACGGGGGCTCCGCAACCGGCGCAAGGTCATCCTCTGCCTGTTCCTCCACGCGCGGAGCTGGCGGAGGCGGGGCGGGCGGAGGCGGCGCCTGCTCGGGGGGCGGAGGAGGAGCGGCTGCGGGTTCCGGCGGGCCATCGATGTGCGGCCCGTCCTGAAACCAGCTGTGGCGGCATTTGGCGCAGCGCACCGTGCGCCCGTCCACGCCGATGGCGCTGTCAGGGACAACATAGCGCGTCTGGCAGGCTGGGCAGGCGATAATCATTCAGGCTACTAAGCATGCTGCAGGCGCAGCAACAAGAGTCAGGCTGACACTGCGCCGTTCAGCATGCCTTTTTTCCACATCGATTGACCGCTATAGGCCGCGCAGCATGATCGCCATTCACACCTGCACCGCCACGGGCGGCCAATGGAACGCCCGATGAACGGAAACGGCGAGGATATCGTCCAGTTCAGCAATGTCGGGCTGCGCTATGGCACCGGCAAGGAGGTGTTGAGCGACGTTTCCTTCACGCTCTATCCTGGCAGCTTCTATTTCCTGACGGGGGCCAGCGGCACGGGCAAGACATCCCTGCTCAAGCTGCTGTACCTCGCCCAGCGCCCGTCGCGCGGGATGATCAGCATGTTCGGCACGGACATCATCACCCTGCCGCGTGACCGGCTGCCCGGCCTGCGCCGCCGCCTGGGGGTGGTGTTTCAGGATTTCCGCCTGATCCCTCATCTCTCCGCATTCGATAATATCGCGCTGCCGCTGCGCGTGGCCGGGGTAACCGAACAGGATCTGCAAAAGCCGGTGGCCGACATGCTGGAATGGGTCGGACTGGCCGGGCGTTCGGATGCCCGCCCCGCCACGCTGTCAGGCGGCGAACAGCAACGCGTGGCGATTGCGCGCGCGGTGATCGGGCGGCCTGACATGCTGGTGGCCGACGAACCGACCGGCAACGTCGATCCCGAGATGGCGCTCAAGCTGCTGCGCCTGTTCGAGGCGCTGAACCGGCTGGGGACGACCGTGGTGGTGGCGACGCACGATCTGCACCTGCTCAAGAAAGTGCCGAATTCGCTTATCATGCGGCTCGACAAGGGGCGGCTGAACGACCCCACTGGGGCGCTGCGCTATCCCCCGCGCCGCCAGGCGGCCCTGTCGTGAAATCGCCGCCCGTCATTGCCCGCGCGATTGCGCGCGGCTTCTCCGGCCTGTCGGGCGAGCGCGGATCGCATCTGCTGCCGCAGGCCCGGCTGGCCGGGCCGATGCCCTGGGTCATCGCCATCATGATCGCGCTGACCTCGATCGCGGCGGCCGGCGGGCTGGCGCTGAACAATCTGGCGCAGGCGGCCAGGGCCGAGCTGTCCGGCGGCGTCACCGTGCAGATCGTGGAGGCAGACCCCGCCGAACGCGCCCGCCAGGCGACTGCTGCCGCCACGGCGCTGGCCGGAAAACCAGGGATAAGCGCGATCCGGGTGGCCCCCGATGCCGAACTGGACCGGCTGATCGAGCCCTGGCTGGGCGATGCCGCCAGCGGCGACGCGGCCATCCCGGTTCCGGCGCTGATCGACCTGCACCTGTCCGGAACCATCACCCCGCAACGCCTTGGCGAGCTGCGCACTGCCCTTGCCAGCGCCGCTCCATCAGCTCGGGTCGATGCGCAGGCCGACTGGCTCGGCCCGGTGTTTGCCGCCATTTCATCGTTGCAATGGCTGGCGCTGGCGCTGATCGCGCTGCTGGCGCTGGCCAGTGTCGCCGCCGTTTGGCTGGCCGCCCGCTCCGCTCTGGGCAGCAATCACGAAACGATCGAGGTGGTGCATCACCTGGGCGGTACGGATGCGCAGATCGCCCGCATTTTCCAGCGCTCGGTCTCACGCGATGCGCTGCTGGGCGGATGTGCGGGGCTGACGATCGGGCTGATCGCGGTATTCCTGCTGGCGCAGCGCTTTGCCGCGCTTGGTTCGGGGATGATCGACGGCGGCGGGCTGGGCGTGATGGACTGGGCGATCCTGGCGCTGGTCCCGGTGGCCGGGATCGTGCTGGCCGCGCTGACCGCGCGCTTCACCGTCCTCGCCGCACTAAGGCGCATGCTGTGATCGCACGGCTTGCCGCCGGGGCGGTGCTTGTCTGGCTGTTCAGCTTCCTGGGCTTTGCCTTTGCGCTGCCCGGCCCGGCGGAAGACATCAAGACCGATGCAGTGGTCGTGCCGACCGGCAGTGACGGGCGCATCGCCCGCGGGCTGGAAGTGCTGCGCCAGGGGCAGGCGCGGCAAATGCTGGTGAGCGGGGTCGACCCCGAGGTCAAGCCGCGCGAATTCGCGGCGGAATACAAGGTTGAACGCCGCCTGATGCGTTGCTGCATCACGCTGGAATTCGCGGCGGTCGACACGCGCGGCAATGCGCGCGAAACCGCGACCTGGGTCAGGAAGAACGGGCACAAGAGCCTGCGCCTGGTCACGGCCGACTGGCACATGCGCCGTGCCGCCGGGGAACTGGAACACGCCCTGCCCGAAGGCGTCACGCTGGTGCGCGATGCGGTGCCGTCGCGCCCCTCTCTACGCATCCTGTTCCTCGAATATAACAAGCTGCTGGCAAGCGGGCTGTCCCGCTACACCGGAATGCTGGAAACCGGCGCATGATCGCCGTTTTCCGGTCGATCCTGTTCTACATTGCCTTCTACCCGCTCACCGTGGGGCTGGTCATCGTCGCCGTGGGGTCAGCAATGATCGGCGGCGCGGGGCTGTTCTCCATCGTCCGTTTCTGGACCGTCTGGCACCGCGCCTGCATGCGGCTGGCGGGGATTCGGGTCCAGGTCGAAGGAAAGCTCGCCGATGGCCCGGCGCTTTATGCGATCAAGCATGAAAGTTTTTTCGAAGCACTGGAGCTGCCACACTACCTGCCCCGCCCGGTCGTCTTCGCCAAGGCTGAACTGTTCAAAATCCCTGCCTGGGGCCGCGCCGCGCGCTATTACGGACTGATTCCGGTGGAGCGCGAACAGGGCGCGACCGCATTGCGCGCGATGGGCAAGGCCGCACGCAAATTCGCGCAGACCGGCAGGCCGCTGGCGATCTTTCCCGAAGGCACGCGTGTGCCGCACGGGCAGCGGCCGCCGCTGCGTTCGGGCTTTGCCGGGCTGTACAAGATCGCGGGGCTGCCAGTGGTGCCGGTGGCGGTCAACAGCGGCCCGCTTTACCACCGGCTGTGGAAGCAGCCGGGCACGATCACCCTGCGGATTGGCGAGCCGATCCCGCCCGGCCTGTCGCGCGCCGATATCGAGGCGCGGGTCCATGCCGCGATCAATGAACTGAACGACTGACGCCCGCTGCCGTCGGGCTATCAATCGCCGTGGTCGGAGCGCCCGAAATCGGGCCGCGCGTCATCCTGTCCCTGCTCGATGATCGAGCGGCGGATGGCGCGGGTGCGGGTGAAGGCATCGAACAGCGCATCGCCATCGCCGCTGCGGATCGCGCGCTGCAGCGCGGTCAGATCCTCCGTAAACCGGCCCAGCATTTCCAGTACCGCTTCCCGGTTGCTGAGGAAGACATCGCGCCACATCACCGGATCGGAGGCGGCGATGCGCGTGAAATCGCGAAACCCGCCGGCCGAATATTTGATGACTTCGCTCTGCGTCACCTCTTCCAGATCGGAAGCGGTGCCCACGATCGTATAAGCAATCAGATGGGGAATATGGCTGGTCACCGCCAGCACCAGATCGTGATGTTCCGCGCTCATCAACTCGACATTGGCGCCCAGAGCTTCCCAGAAGGCAACCAGCCGGGTCAACTGGCGCGGATCGGTCTGGTCATCCGGGGTGACAATGCACCAGCGATTGTGGAACAGGCTGGAAAAACCAGCGTCCGGCCCGCTGTGTTCCGTGCCAGCCACCGGATGCGCGGGGATGATCGCTGCGCCGGGCAGCGCCTTGTGCAGGGCTTCCTTCACGCTCTGTTTCGACGAACCGACATCGCTGACGATGCAACCCGGTGCAAGGCTGGCCGCGATTTCGCCTGCCGCAGCGCCCATCGCCCCCACCGGAACGCACAGGATAACCAGATCAGCGCCCGCGACCGCGCCAGCTGCGGTATCGCAGATATCGTTGGCCAGGCCACGCTCTGCCGCGCGGGTGCGCACCGCCGGGTCCGCGTCATAGCCCGCAGTGGTGACGCCGGACAGATGTTCGGCAATGGCAAGGCCGATCGATCCGCCCAGCAGCCCGAGGCCGATGATGGCGACGCGTTCGACACAGGCGTGAGGCTGGTTCATCGCGCGGCTTCGGCCATCTCGCGCAGTCCGGCGAGAATATCGTCCATCTGCGCCGTGGTGCCGATGGTAATGCGCAGCCCGTGCGGCAGGCCCTGCCCGGGCAGCCAGCGCGTGGCATAGCCGCGCTGCATCAGCCCGTCATGCGCGGCCTCTGCGCTCAACGCGCCTTCGAACAGCACCAGCACGAAATTCGCCTCGCTCGGCACCGGACGCAGACCATGATTGCCCATTGCCGCGACTTCGGCGGCAAAGCGCGCGCGTTCCGCCAGATTATGATCGCGCGAACTGGCCACGAATTGCTGATCGGCCAGCGCCGCCGTGCCCATCGCCAGCGCGGTGTTGCCGACATTGAAGGGCAGACGAATGCGATTGAGCGTGGCGATCAGCCCCGGCGCGCCTGTGGCCCAGCCGATGCGCTGCCCGGCCAGCCCGTAAATCTTGGAAAAGGTGCGGGTGACCAGCACATTGTCATGCGCGGCGGCCAGCGCCAGCCCGCCGTCATCATCTTCGGGCCGGAGATATTCGGCATAGGCCTGATCGAGCACGAACAGCACGTCTTTTGGTAGGCCCGCATGCAACCGCGCCACTTCGCCCCTGGGCAGAAAGCTGCCGGTCGGATTGTTGGGATTGGCGATGAACACCACCCGCGTCCGTTCTGTCACCAGCGCCAGCAGCGCGTCCACATCCGTGCCGTAATCCGCATCGGGTGCAATTACCGGGGTCGCCCCGCAGCGGCGCGCGGCGATATCGTAGACCGAAAAGCCGTAGCGCACGTAGATCACCTCGTCCCCCGGCCCGGCATAGCCTTGCGCGGCGAGATTGAGCAGTTCGTCAGAGCCCGCGCCGCATACAATCCGCGCCGGGTCGATACCGTGCACCCGGCCCAGCGCTGCCCGCAAGGTGGCAGAATCGGGATCCGGGTAAAGATCGGGACCGGCCGCGTCAGCGATCGCAGCCAGTGCGGCGGGGCTGGTGCCCAGCGGGTTTTCATTGGCCGAAAGCTTGATCAGCGGCCGCCCGTCCCCGGCACGCGATTTGCCCGGAACATAAGCATGGATCGCTTCGATCCAGGGTTTGGCTGTGGGTGCGTTATCCATCACGCGCGGGCGCATAGCGCTGTTCCGCGCCGATTGACAGCCTTGCGATGCGATCGCGTCGTCAGCCGGGCGTGCGCGGGGGCGATTGACAGCGCGCCAGCCACGCCCCAAGTCGCAATCGCAATGGCCACCGCCTCGATCATAAGCAATCACGGAACCGTGACGCTGCCCGAACCTCTGCCGCTGGATGGCGGGCAGCGGCTGGATGGCGTGGAAATCGCCTATGAAGCCTATGGCACGCTGAACCCCGCCCGCGACAATGCGATCTTCGTCGCTCATGCCACCACCGGCGACCAGCATGTGGCAAGCCCCCATCCCATCACCGGCAAGCCGGGCTGGTGGGACCGCATGGTTGGGCCGGGCAAGCCGATCGACACGACCCGCTTCTACGTCCTCTCCGCCAATGTGCTGGGCGGCTGCATGGGATCGACCGGCCCCGGCAGTCTGGCCGCCGACGGCAAACCCTATGCGATGCGCTTTCCGGTCATCACCATTCGCGACATGGTACGCGCGCATGTGGCGCTGCTGAAAGAGCTGGGGATCGAACGGCTGCACGCCATCGTCGGCGGTTCAATGGGCGGGATGCAGGCGCTTAGCCTCGCGGCCAACTGGCCCGACATGGCCGATCGCGTTTTCGCCATCGCCAGCACCGCAACCATGGCCGCGCAGAATATCGCATTCCAGGAAGTGGGGCGCCAGGCGATCATGGCCGATCCGGACTGGCAGGAAGGCAATTATTACGGCACCGGCAAGGCGCCCGATGCCGGGCTGTCCGTGGCCCGCATGGCCGCGCATATCACCTATCTGTCGGAAGAAAGCCTGACCGGCAAATTCGGCCGCCGCCTGCAGGATCGCGATGCCAAAAGCTTCGGTTTCGATGCGGATTTCCAGGTGGAAAGCTATCTGCGCCACCAGGGGTTGAGCTTTACCGGGCGGTTCGACGCCAATTCCTATCTCTATATCACCCGGGCGATGAGCTATTTCGACCTGGAGGAAGAACAGGGTGGCCGGCTGGCGGAAGCCTTCGCCCGCACGCATGCCAAATTCTGCGTCATCAGCTTCGACACGGACTGGCTTTATCCTACGCCCCAGTCCCGCAAGCTGGTGCATGCGCTCAACGCCGCCGGCGCACCGGTCAGCTTTGTCGAACTGGCCGCGCCCTTTGGCCATGACAGCTTCCTGCTGGACGTGCCCGCGCTTGACCGGGTGGTGAAGGGGTTCCTCGAACAGTGAGCCTGCGCCCCGATCTTGCCCTCATCGCCAGCCATGTGCAGCCCGGCACGCGCGTGCTTGATGTCGGCTGCGGCGATGGCATGCTGCTGGCCGCGCTGCGCGACGAACGCGCTGTCGATGCGCGCGGCATGGAAATCGATGCGGAAAAGGTCGAACAATGCGTCAGCCGGGGGCTTTCGGTCATCCAGGGCGACGCCAACACTGACCTCGCCTTTTATCCTGATGATTCGTTCGATTACGCGATCCTGAGCCAGACGCTGCAAACCACCCAGCGCCCCGATCAGATGCTGGACGAATTGCTGCGCGTGGGGCGGCAGGCCTTCGTCAGCTTTCCCAATTTCGCGCATTGGCGGGTGCGGCTGTACCTGCTGGTTAAGGGACGCATGCCGGTGACGCGCAACCTGCCGCAGACATGGTATGACACGCCCAACATCCATCACCTGACCATCGCCGATTTCCGCGATCTGCTGGACGTGCGGGGGGTGAAGGTGAAACGCTGCTGGTTCCTGTCGCGCGGCAAGCTGATTTCGCCGATGAATGCGAACTGGCGCGCGCATAACGCGGTGTTCCAGGTTACCCGCTAAGCGGGCGCCGCCGTGCAGCGGCAAGATCGGCAGGCGTGTTGATATTGGCTGGCCCGGCAGGCAGCATCACCGCCCGGGCCCCGATCCGTTCCGCAAAGGCCAGCATGGAATGGCGGCCCGCGCCTTCCAGGATCGCCTCGATCGCGCCTGCCGCCGACACGGGCCACAGCCCGATCACCGGCTGGCCCGCGCAATAGGCAGGCGCAGGGTCCAGCATGGCAGGCAGATCATCGGGCAGACGCGGTGAATCCACCCCGCAGCTCAGCACCGCCGCAAAACCCGCATCTCGCGCATGATGGAGGGCGGCAGCAATGCCGCCCAGCGGCCCCATGCCCGGGCGCGGCCAGTCAGGAAGGCAGGGTGCGGGGCCTGCTTCGCGCCCGGCGATCACCACCTGTTCGCACCAGCCGGACAGGCGATCGACCGCCAGCGCGATCAGGCTGTGCCCGTCGAGCTGGGCCAGCGCCTTGTCACTGCCAAAGCGCGTGGACGCCCCACCCGCCAGAACCAGCCCCAGAATCACGCAGCTTGCCTGCACGATGCGATACGAAGTTTGCTGCGGTTCATCATCGTGCCGCTATAGGAAGGGAATGGACCTTCACACAATGCGCATCGTGCGCGCCCTGTCGCCTGCCCGCCTCCCGCTGACGCTTGCCATTCTGGCGGCCGTGCTTGCGCCGGCGCGCGCTGTGGCGGACGATGCCGCTGCCGCGCTCAATCCGCGCCATGCCACGCTGCTGCGCTGTTCGGCGGCCTTCGCGCTGGCCGCACAACGCCAGGGCGCCGGGGATGCGGCGGCGCTGGGCGGGCGCCGAACTGATGGACAATGCCCAGATCGGGCGTGACCGGTTGAGCGCGCTGATGCACGATCAGGCCCGCGCACTGGACGCGCCCGGCGCATTGGAAGCGGCGATGCCCGATTGCCTGGCCTCGCTTGACGCATCGGGGGTTTGAGCCGGTTTTGCACTGAATATTTGCGCGGTCCCCGGTGGACGCGAAATGCCGCTTGGGGCATGAAGCCCCTGCATGTGGCACCTCTTCCAGTTTCCCCTCTGCCCGTTCAGCCGCAAGGTCCGGCTGCTGCTGAGCGAAAAGGGCATCCCCTTTGAACTTGAGCGTGAAAACCCCTGGGAAGGGCGCGACGAATTCTATGCGCTGAACCCCGCCGGACGCACGCCCGTGCTGCACGATCCCGAACGCAAGGCCACGCTGGTCGACAGCCGGGCGATCTGCGAATATTTCGAGGAGACGGTCGACAAGAACCCGATGATCAATGGGACCGTGGCCGGGCGGGCTGAAATCCGCCGACTGATCGCCCTGTTCGACGAGAATTTCTACGCCGATGTCACTGGCCCGTTGCTGCATGAACGGATGAAGAAACGGCTGGTCTATCGCAGCCCGCCCGATTCAGGGATGCTGCGCCAGGCGATGAAGGCGGCGCATGATCATCTCGATTATCTCGACTATCTGATCGACAACCGCCCATGGCTGGCCGGCCCGCAGATGAGCCTGGCCGATCTGGCCGCCGCTGCGCAGATTTCGGTCGCGGATTATCTGGGCGGGATCGACTGGAACGGGCATGAACAGGCCAAGGGCTGGTACGCCCTGTTCAAGAGCAGGCCGAGCTTCCGGCCACTGCTTGCCGAACGAATGGACGTAATCCAGCCACCCGGCCATTATTCGGACCCCAACGCCTGACCTGCATCGACTTGAATGGCGGGCGGTCAGGCCGTATCTCTTGGCGCCAAGGAGAATGCCATGGCTGACAAACTCGATCTTTCCGATACCGAATGGCGCCAGCGGCTGAGCGCCGAACAATATTACATCCTGCGCGAAGCGGGCACTGAACGGGCCTTCACCGGGATTTACGAGAAGAACAAGGCCAGCGGCGAATATCACTGCGCCGGCTGCGGGCAGTTGCTGTTCCGTTCGGACAGCAAATATGACAGCGGTTCGGGCTGGCCCAGCTTTTACCAGCCGGTGGCCGATGATGTGGTCGAAGAACGCCGCGATGCCTCGCATGGCATGGTTCGCACCGAAGTGCGCTGCGCGCGTTGCGAAGGCCATCTTGGCCATGTCTTTCCGGACGGGCCAGAGCCCACGGGCCTGCGTTACTGCCTGAACAGCGGCGCGCTCAACTTCGCGCCTGACGAAGCGGGCGAATAGGCCAGCCAGCCCTTGGCCACGCCCCGCCGCATTCGCCGTTAACGCCCGGTTACAATTCGCTTATGCATGCGACCGGATTGATGCGGGTGATCCCGCGCCACGAAAGGTAACAGCGCCAGATGGCCAGACGGCGGGGGCTTCCGAACAGCAGGCAGACCGGACATGAACAATCACAGCCGCGCCGCTGGCGCTGGCTGCGGCGGCTGTTCGCCTGGGGTGCGGCGCTGGCGCTGCTCGGCGTGCTCATTCTGGGCATAACGGTCGCCATGGCGGCCCGGTCCCTGCCGGGCTACACCGCGCTGATGAAAAGCGAGGCGGGGCAGACCATCGTGGTGCGCGCCAATGACGGGACGGAGATTGTCACGCTTGGCCCGAGCCCCGGCGAATGGCTGCCAGCCGATGAAATTCCGCAGGTGATGAAGGATGCGATGGTCTCGGTCGAGGACCGCCGCTTCTATTCGCATTTCGGAATTGATCCGATTGGTCTCGGCCGTGCCCTGTGGGTGGCCGCGACCGGGGACCGGAGGATCGCCGCCACTTCCACCATTACCCAGCAGCTGGCGCGCAATGTCTTCCTCAACAACAGCCGCACATTCGACCGCAAGGCGCGCGAGGCGGTGCTCGCGCTGGCGCTGGAAACGAAATTTTCCAAGGACCAGATCCTCGAACTCTACCTCAACAAGGTCTATTTCGGAGGCGGCGCATACGGAATTGACGCGGCCAGCCGCAAGTTCTTCAGCCATTCGGCCCGCAAGATGAGCGTGGCGGAAGCCGCAATCATTGCCGGCATGGTCAAGGCGCCGTCACGCTATTCCCCCACCGCCGATGTCCAGGCTGCGGTGAAGCGCGCCAATGTCGTGCTGGCGCTGATGAAGCAATATGGCGCGATCGGGGCGGCTGAAGCGGATGCGGTCGATGTATCGGCGGTGAAGCTGAAAGAGGAAAAGGGCCAGAATTCGATCCGTTATTTCACGGATTGGGTGCTGCCCCAGCTCGACCTGATCCTGCCAGATACGCAGGAGCCGCTGGAGGTGTGGACCACGCTCGACCTTGGCATGCAGCGCGCCGCAACCGCCGCCATTCAGGCCAATGCGCCCAAGGGCGCGCAGGGCGCGCTGGTCAGCATCGATCGCGACGGCGCGGTGCTGGCGATGGTCGGCGGGACTGACTACGTCAGTTCCAATTACAACCGCGCCACCAATTCGGTGCGCCAGCCGGGATCGGCCTGGAAGCTGTTTGTCTATCTGGCCGCGCTTGAGGCAGGCTATATCCCCGACGATCCAGTGGTGGATGAACCGGTCACGATTCAGGGCTGGAGCCCGCGCAATTCGGGCGGCAGCTATGCGGGTCCGATCGATGTGCGAACCGCCTTTGCCTATTCCAAGAACACCGTCGCCGCCCAGCTTGGCAATGATGTGGGCTTCAGCGCCGTGGCGGGCATGGCGCGCCGCTTCGGCATCACGACGCCAATTTCGACCTTCCCGGCGATGGTGTTGGGCAGCTCCGAAGTGCGGGTGGTTGACATGGTCCGCGCCTTTGGCGCCGTATCCGCACGGGGCAAGGCGATCGATCCCTATGGCGTGACCAAGGTGACAACCGCCGATGGCGAGCTGCTTTACGCGCATGAAGAAACCCGGCCACAGCAACTGGTTCCCGATTATGTCGCGGCGGGCATCACCGACCTGCTGCAAACCGCGGTCAATGTCGGCACCGGCAAGGCTGCCCAGATCGGGCGGCCGGTGGCAGGCAAGACCGGGACCACCAGCTCCAACAAGGATGGGTGGTTTCTGGGTTTTTCCAGCGGGATCACGACCGGCGTGTGGATGGGGCGGGATGATGCGCGCCCGGTTCCGGGCCTGCAAGGCGGGGCGGCCCCCGCCCGCGCTTTCGCCGCCTATATGCGCTATGCCGTGGCCAAGCGGCCGGTCGAGCAGTTCGATACCGATCTCAAGCTCCCCGAATGGCAGCTCGAACCCGATGATGAATATCTCTACAGCGATCCCGACCAGTATTACTACGTCGACGAACGCGGCAATCTGATTGACCTCAGCCGCCCGCGCGGGCGCGACGGTCCCTATTTCGCGCCGCAGGGCGGGGATGGGCCTCCACCTGCCGCCAGCGACGAGTTCCTTGACCGGGCGACCGGCGCAGCGCCGGGTGGCGGGGCGACACGCCCGGGCCAGTCAGGCGGTGGGGCAACGGGCAGCAATCGCAGCAATCTGCCGCCGCCGATCGGCAATGCCGCGCAGCAGCCCGGCCCCTGACAAGAGGCACGTTCAGGCAGATTAGGTGAGGGGTAGACCGGGCTGAAACGCTCAGCCCGGTCGGTTGCTGTCAGCGCAGGCGGACCGGCACATAAGTTGCGGTGCGGCCACGACGTTGAATCCGCAGCAGGATCGCTTCGCGCCCTGAACCCTGCAAATTGCGCACCGCGCCTTCCAGATCCGACACATCGCCCAGCCCCTTGTAATTGGCCGAAAGGATGATGTCGCCGCGCTGCAATCCCTTGGCCGCGGCGTCCGCGCTGGGATCGACCGCCAGGATGACCAGCCCCTTGGTATCGTCCGAAACGCCCAGCTGCCGGGTGATCTGGGGATTGAGGGCCGTCACCTGCAGTCCGAGCGCCTTTTCAATCAGGCCTTCACTGTTGACGCCCTTCCCGCTCATCGAGTCCTGCGCTTCGTCGGAATCGAACATCTGGCGCTGCGCCAGCTCCTCCTCGCTCGGGCGGCTGCCAACCGTTGCAGTGACGGTGCGCCGCGCGCCATCGCGCATCAGTTCGATCGCCACCTTTTCGCCCGGCTTGATATTGGCCACCAGATAGGAAAGCGTCTGGCCAGGGGTCACATCCTGACCATTGACCTTCAACACAACGTCGCCCGCCTGCAGCCCGGCCTTGTCCGCTGCGCCACCCGGTTCCACCGCCTGCACGAATTCGCCGCGATTATGCGGAATGCCAAGCGAATCGGCCAGATCCTCGTTCAGCGGCTGAATCCGGATGCCCAGGTATCCGCGCTCGATCGACTGGCCCTTCATCAGTTTCTGCACGATCGGATCGGCGGTTTCGGCCGGAATGGCAAAGCCGATCCCCACGCTGCCGCCGGTAGGCGAGAGGATGGCATTGTTGATGCCGATCACATTGCCCTTCATGTCAAACATCGGCCCGCCCGAATTGCCGCGGTTGATGCTGGCATCAGTCTGGAGGTAGCGGTCATAGGCGCCGCCCTGGCCGGTGTTGCGATAGACTGCCGAAACGATCCCGGCGGTCACCGTGCCGCCGAGCCCGAACGGGTTGCCGATGGCGACCACCCAGTCACCCACCCTGGCCTGACGCGAATTCCCGAACTGGACGAAGGGGAAAGGCTTGGTGCGGCTGATCTTCAGCACCGCAAGGTCGGAAGCCGCGTCGCGCCCAATAAGTTCGGCGGGATATTCGGTGCCATCGGGCATGGTCACCGTGATCGATTCCACCTCGCCCTGGCCTTCGGCGGTGATGACGTGATTATTCGTCACCACATAACCATCGGCAGAGATGATGAAGCCTGAACCCAGCGACTGCGCCTCGCGCGTTTGCGGGGTATCCATGCCGAACAGCCGGGCCAGCGGATGTTCGGGCACGCGCAGGCGCTGACGGGTGGAAATATTCACCACCGCCGGCTGCAATTGTTCTGTCAGATCGGCAAAACTGCCGGGCGCCCCGGCGACCGGGGCCATCGTCTGCATCTGGCGAGCATCATTCTGCGCCACCTGGGCGCCGGCCGGAACACCGGTCACCAGCGAAATTGCAGCGCCCCCGAGCAGAAGGGCACTTGTCACTCCATAGGCATATCGCACGGGCTTCACGTCCTCTCATTCCTTTCGGTTACGGCGCAAACCGCCGGAAGAATCCTGGCGTATTCAGGCTTTCTGTCCTGAACGCACATTGAATGAACCCGGGCACCTGATCTAGCGACGGCCCCGAAACTGGCGCAGATATTCATTATCGGGCGAAAGGATGACCGAGGTTTCCCCTTCTCCTGCCTCGAACGTACGCCGATAGCTCTCCATCGCGCGATAGAAATCGTAGAATTCGGGATCCCGGCCAAAAGCGGCAGCATAAGTGCGTGACGCTTCCGCCTCGGCCTCGGCCCGGATGATCTGCGCGTCCTTGTTGCCTGCGGCGCGAATCGTTTCCGCCTCGCGTTTGCGGTCTGTACTCATGCGCGCATAAGCAGCGTCGAGCGGCGCACCTTCGGGCAAATCCGTGCGCTTGATCCGAACGTCAATGATCTGCGCACCATATTGCCGCGCCTGACGATCCAGATTGGTCCGGATATTTGACATGGCAGAACCGCGTTCAGCGGTCAGCATCGAGGCAAAGGTCCGCCGCCCCAGTTCCTGGCGCAGCACCGAAACCAGAATGGGTTCAAGCTGCAGGCGCACATTCTCCGTGGTTCCGGCCTGCTGGACCATGCGCACGGGATCAATGATGCGGAAGCGCGCGAAAGCGTCCACCTGCAGGCGTTGCTGATCGCTGGACAGCACCTGCTGCCGCTCCATGTCAAGATCAAGGACCCGTTTGTCGATCCGTTCGACCCGTTCAAGGAAGGGAATGCGCAGCACCATGCCCGCCCCGGTCTGCCCATAGGCGACCTTGGTACGGAACCGGTTGATGACCCGCACCGGTTCACCCGTTCGTACGATCACTGCCTGCTGGGTTTCGGGTACCACCACCACGCTGGACATCAGCGCAACCGCCAGTGCAATCACAGCGAGGATGGACGGCTTATGATATTCCCAGAACTGCTGCATCGTCACTGCCCCCCCGCGGGCGCTGGCGCCGCCGCTTCCTTGGCGCGCCTGCGCAGTTCAGGCAGCGCCAGATAGGGTGTCACGCCGGGTGTTTCGATCACGGTCTTGTCAGTCTTGCCCAGAACGCGCTCCATCGTCTCGTAATACATGCGCCGCCGGGTCACTTCGGGCGCCAGGCGATATTCGGTATAAACCTTGTTGAACGCCTCGGCCTCGCCCTGCGCCTGGGCCAGCAGCTGCGCGCTGTACTGGCGTGCGACGTTGCGGGCGGCATCCGCATCCTGTTCGGCGGCGGACACGTCCTTGAACGCTTCTACCACGAATTCCGGCGGATCGGTCTTGTCGATTTCCACGCCCTGCACCGCGATCCCGGCACGATAGGCGTCAAGCACCACCTGCATCCGCCTGCGAACCCGCTCCTCGATCTCGGCGCGACCCGCGCCCGAGAATGTGTCGTCAAGCGTCTGTTCGGCGACCGAGGCGCGCATTGCGGCCTCCGCCACTTCGCTTACCGTTTCTTCCGGTTCTGCCAGCTGAAACTTGAACTGTTTCAGATCCTTGATGTTCCAGCGGATCAGATAAGTGAGATCGACCAGATTCTGGTCGCCGGTCAGGATCAGCTTTTCGCCATTGCCTTCCGGAATGCGAACCAGCCGGACTTCACTGACGTTCTCCACATCCACCTGCTCGACCGGCCAGGGCAGGGTAACGTGCAGGCCCGGCGAGAGAGTGCGTGAATATTTGCCGACGGTCGTGACGACCCCCTGCTCCTTCGGGCCGACCTGATGCACCATCGAGACCCCAAGCCAGACCAGCGCAATGCCGCCCATAAGGATGGGAAACCAGCTGCCTCCACCCGGCCGTTCGGGAAAGCGAAAATTCGGCCCGCCAGGTCTGCCCGGCCCCCGCCGCGGCCCTTCCGGACCGCGTTGCCGGAAAATATCCTCGATCGATGCGGAGCGGCGGGGCCGGTCCGGCCGTTCACCCGGCGGTGAGCCGGAAGGAAACCAAGGGTTGCGGGGACCATCCGGCGGGGAGGGACCATCGCCGCCAGTCTGCTCGCCACCGGAATCGCCGCCAGCGTCATCGCCCCCACCCTTGCCGGGGCCACCGCCCCAGGGGTTGCGACGGCCTGTCATGGCCAATGCGATACGTTCGAAAAAACCGCTCAATCTTTGCATAACCCTCTTTATAGGCAGGATGCGCGACAAAAACAGTGCCTTGCCCGCGAAATTCGCTAGGGAGGCGAAACCATGAACGAAACTCATATCCGCAAGCGGTTGCCTGAAGAGATTTCCCGGCGTTTGCAATCACTGCGCGTTGCCGACGGCAAAGCGGTGGCCGTGCTCGATGCGAGCGGGCTTGACGAAGCCGCGCGCAACCGGCTGGAAACGCAGGCACTGGCCGCAATCCAGCAGACCGAAGGCATCAGCGAAGCGCGGGTGGGGTTGGTCGCAGACAGAGTCAAACGGCGGATGATCGCCATCGCTTCGGGCAAGGGCGGGGTCGGCAAATCGACGCTGACCGCCAATCTTGCGGTTGCGCTGGCTCGCATGGGGCACCGGACCGGCGTGGTCGATGCCGATATTTACGGGCCATCCCAGCCCAAGCTGTTCGCCAATGAAGGCGAACGACCCGGCGTATCGGGAAAAAAGCTCACACCCATCGCAAGCGCGGCGGGCATTCCGGTGCTCTCCGTCGGCCATCTGGTCGAACCGGGCCGGGCAGTGGCCTGGCGCGGGCCAATGGCCGGCAATGCGCTGGGTCAGCTGATTGATGCCGACTGGGGCGAGACTGATCTGCTGCTGGCCGATCTGCCCCCGGGTACCGGCGATGTGCAGCTGACCATGGTCCAGCGCCACCGCCCCGACGGGGTCGTGATCGTCTCCACCCCTCAGGATCTCGCGCTGATCGATGCCGCACGGGCGGTGCAGCTGTTCCGCGAGGTGAGCGTGCCGGTGTTCGGCCTGGTGGAAAACATGGCGGGCTATGCCTGCCCGCATTGCGGCGAAATCAGCGATCCCTTCGGCCACGGCGGCGCGGAAACTGCGGCACAGGCCATGGACATCCCGTTCCTGGGCCGCATCCCGCTGGCGCTGGATATTCGCGCGGCCAGCGACGCCGGCACTCCGCCCGCAGCGGGCGAGGGCGCGCATGCCGATTGCTTTGCCGCAATCGCCGGGCAGATTTCGGACTGGCTGGAAAGGAACGAGGGCTGACAATGCAGCTTACCCGGCGCGGCCTGCTGATCGGCGCTGCGGCGGGCGGCGGGCTGATTGCGGCATGGAACCTAGGTTCGCGCCATTATTCCGCGCCGCTTTCTGCCGGTTCGGGCGAGACCGCATTTGACGCCTGGATCAAGATCGCGCGCGACGGGATGGTGACGGTGGCCGTGCCGCAACTGGAAATGGGCCAGGGGATCACCACCCTGCTGCCGCAGATCGCGGCAGTGGAACTGGGCGCGGACTGGCGGCAGGTGGCGGTCGAACCGGCACCCGTCAGCGGCGCCTATGTCAACCTGCCGCTGGCGGCGCGCTGGGCGCCGTTGTGGGCATCCTGGCCTGCGCTGGCGGACAAGCCGGATGACTGGCTGGTGCGCCGGTTTGCCAAACAGAAGCGATTTTCAGCAACGGCAGACGGGCTTTCACTGGCCGCGTTCGAGGAACCGTGCCGAATGGCTGCGGCCAGCGCGCGCGCATTGCTGTGCAAGGAAGCAGCCAGCCGCTGGGGTGTGACCTGGGAAGAATGCAGCACTGAAAACGGCTTCGTCATACATGGCGACCAGCGCGCGCGGTTTGGCGAACTGGCTGACGCTGCGGCGGAACGCAGCCCGCCTGAACCCACGCCCCTGCGCCAAGAAGCGGCGCAAGAACGCCCGACCATGCTTGATCTGGGCGGCAAGCGCGCCTTTCCCCGGCTCGACCTGCCCGCCAAGGTAGACGGATCCTATCTGTTTGCGGGCGATGTCCGCCTGCCCGACATGGTCTATGCAGCCATTCGTCACGGACCACTGGCGGGTGCGGAGCTGGCCGAACTGGACACGAAGGCGGTAACCGCCACCCCCGGCCTGATCGGTATCGTCCGTTCCAAGCGCTGGGTTGCCGCCGCTGCGCGCAGCTGGTGGGACGCGGAAAAGGCGCTTAATGCGCTCGTCCCGCGCTTTCGTGTGGCCCGCCCGCTTGACGGGGCCGCGATCGAAGCGGCGCTGGACAAGGCCGTGCGCGACCCTGACACGCAGCGGATGGCATCGCTGGGCGAAGGGGGCGATCAGCTGGGCGATCCCACGCTCGCCCTGCGCTACGATGTCGCGCCCGCGCTTCACGTCACGCTGGAAACGGCCAGCGCCACGGCCCGCTTTCGCGATGGCATGCTCGAATTGTGGCTGGCCAGCCAGGCCCCGGAACAGGCGCGGCGCAAGGTGGCTGACGCAATCGGCCTCTCCGAACGCGACGTGGTGCTCTATGCCATGCCCGCCGGGGGCAGTTTCGACCGCCGACTGGAAAGCGATAACGCGCTGGAAGCAGCCATGATCGCAAGGGAAATCGGGCGGCCCGTGCAACTCGTCTGGTCGCGCTGGGAAGAACAGCACGCCACTCGCCCGCGCACGCCGGTGGCGGCGGTGCTTGCGGCCAGGACTGACGAGGCCGGCAACATCGGCAGCTGGCAGGCGCGGTTGGCGCTGCCCGCCACCACCCTCGAATTCGGCGCGCGCCTGTTCGAAAATGCGACTGACAACGTAGCGCTGGAGGCAAGCGTCGGCAGGACTGATCCGATGGCGCTGGAAGGGGCCTTGCCGCCCTATGCCATCGCCAATGTCGCACTGGATCACACGCCCGTCGACCTGGGCCTGCCCACCGGGCGGATGCGTGGCAATGCTCATGGTTACACCGCCTTCTTCACCGAATGTTTCGTGGACGAGCTGGCGCACCGCCATGATCGCGAACCCCTGTCCTATCGCATCGGCATGCTGGGCAATGACCCGCGGCTGGTCGCCTGCCTGCAACGCGCGGCGCAACTGGCGCAATGGGACGGCGGCGCTGACCAGAGCGGGCAAGGGCTGGCCTGCCATCGCATGGGCTCGATCGAACAGGGCGGGCGCATTGCGGTGATCGCGACCGCGAACCGGGGCGAGGGGGGCGCGCGGGTGCAACGGCTGAGCGCGGCGGTCGACATCGGGCGGATCGTGAATCTCGATATCGCGCGCCAGCAGATCGAAGGCGGTCTGGTTTTCGGCATGGGCCTCGCGCTGGGCGCGGCGCTGAGTTACGAAAACGGCCTGCCCACCGCCTCGCGCCTGGGCCAGATGGGCCTGCCGCTGCTGGCCGATTGCCCGGAGATCGACATCGTCTTCATTGACAGCGACGGTGAGCCCTTCGATCCGGGCGAGCTGGGCATGGTGGCGGTGGCCCCGGCAATCGCCAACGCGCTTTTTTCGGCCACCGGGTTGCGCTTGCGCCGCCTGCCGCTACTGTCGGACGGTTTATGACAATTCCCCAGGGACACCCTCCCGTTGCGACGGGCAAGATCGGCGTGCTGCTGGTCAATCTCGGCACACCCGATGCCCCGACCCCGGCGGCGGTCAAACGCTATCTGCGCGAATTCCTGTCCGATCCGCGCGTGGTGGAAATTCCCGCACTGCTCTGGCAGCCGATCCTGCGCGGCATCATCCTCAATACCAGACCCCGGAAATCAGCTCATGCCTATCAGCAGGTGTGGACGGACAAGGGATCGCCGCTGGCTGCGATCACGGCGGATCAGGCAACGGCGCTGCAGGCCCGGCTGGGCGAGACGGCGCGGGTCAGCTGGGCGATGCGCTATGGCAATCCGTCCATCGCCAGCCAGCTTGAAGCCTTGAAAGACGAGGGCTGCGAACGAATCCTGCTGGCCCCGCTTTACCCGCAATATTGCGGGGCGACGACAGCCACGGTGGTCGATGCGGCGGCCGATGCGCTGCGCGCCATGCGCTGGCAGCCGGCGCTGCGCACCCTGCCCCCCTATCATGACGATCCGGCCTATATCGCCGCGCTGGCCAGCGATCTCGGCGCGCAACTGGATGCGCTGGATTTCACGCCCGATGCGCTTCTGCTGAGCTTTCACGGCATGCCCGAACGCACGCTCCGGCTGGGCGATCCGTATCACTGCCATTGCCGCAAGACCGCGCGGCTGCTGGCCGATGCGCTGGCCCGACCGGACCTGCGCGTCGAAACCGCTTTCCAGTCCCGCTTCGGGCGCGCAAAATGGCTGGAACCGGCAACGGACGCGATGATCGGGCAGCTGGCGGGCGAAGGGGTGAAACGCCTAGTCATCGCCGCCCCCGGCTTTGCCGCAGACTGCCTTGAAACGCTGGAAGAGCTGGCGATTCGCGGGAAGGAGCAGTTCCTGGACGCAGGCGGGCAGGGCTTTGCTTATCTGCACTGCCTCAACGCCGGTCCGGCCGGGATGGAGATGCTCGAAAGCCTGACCCGGCGCGAACTGGCGGGGTGGACGGTAAGCTAGATCGCGGGCTTGTACCCGTCATGCTGCAGCGTGACGATATATGCGGCCAGATCGTCCGCCTGGGCGGGATCCAGATCGAAATCCATCTCTTCAGGATAATTATGCGCGCTGCGCAGCCAGCTGGCCAGCGTGTCTGCCGTCAACCCGCGCCGGTTGGCGATATCCTCGAACGGCGGGGATTTGGGGTTGGGGGACAGTTCCGACCGCTCGATCGCATGGCAACCGCCGCAGGCCGCCTGAGCAAATGCGTGAAGCCTGCCTGCCTCGTCCGCAGAAGGGGGTGCAGGTGCCGCAGCCGCCGCGGGCGCAGCCGGGGCGGATTGCACCGCCGGGCCATCCGCCTGGCAAGCCGCCAGCCCCAGCGCCAGCAGGACCAAGCCCTGAATTCTCGCCATCATCGCACCCTTGCCCGTCACGCGCATTACCGCCTCAGAAGTCCACCGCGATGCCATCTTTCACCCAATCGCCATAGCGGGTTGGGGAAAGGCCGGCCGGATCGCCCTGATCATCCGGCGCTCGGGCCGGGCGGGGCGCGGGCTCATTGTGCCAATGCGCAGGCTTTTCAAAGCCGCCGGGTCGTTGGGTAGCGCGTTTCATCATGCGGCGATGATGGGATTGCTGGCGCATAAAGGCAAGCCGCGATAGGGGGCGGCGGTGAAAGATATTCCCGGACTTGCCGCGCGCCGTGCCGCGCTGAAGATGTGCGATGCGGTTCTGCGCCGTGGCGAAACGCTGGATCAAGCTGCGGGCGGGGCGATGCAGCATCTGCGCGCGCCCGCCGATCGCGCGCTGGCCCGCGCGCTGGCGGCAGAGGTGCTGCGCTGGCTGGCCGATCTCGATGCAATGATTGACAGCGCTACCCGCCAGTTGCTGCCCGATGATGCAAAGCCGCGCGCGGTGCTGCGGCTGATGCTGGCCGGCTGGCTGCGGCTCGAAACGCCGCCGCATGCGGTGATCGCAACTGGCCTGCCGCTGCTGGCGGGCGGGCCGCGCCGTTTGGCGCATGGCGTGTTCTCGACCCTGGTGCGCAAGTCAGCACCGCTCCCGCCCGCCCCCACCCTGCCCGCCCCTGTTCAGGCGCGCTGGGGGAAACGGGCAGCTGGCATTGCCGCCGCGCTGGCCGTGCCGCCACCGCTGGACCTGACGCTGAAGGATGGCGGGGCGACAGGGCAATGGCTGGAGACACTGGGCGGCCAGTCACTCGCCCCCGGGCATCTGCGCCTGCCGCGCGGCGCGGCGGTGGACGCGCTGCCGGGCTATGGCGAAGGAAAGTGGTGGGTGCAGGACTTCGCGGCCAGCCTGCCCGCCCGATTGCTCGGCCCCGGCGAAGGGCGGCGCGCGCTCGATCTTTGCGCCGCACCGGGCGGCAAGACCCTGCAGCTTGCCGCGCATGGCTGGCAAGTGACTGCGCTTGACCAGAGCGCGAAACGGATGGAGCGGCTGCACGCCAATCTTGCCCGCACCGGGCTGGAAGCGCAGGTTCTGGTGGCCGATGCGCTGGCATGGGAACCGGGGGAGGCGTTTGATGCTATCCTGATCGATGCGCCCTGCACCGCCACCGGCACCTGCCGCCGCCATCCCGATGTGCTGCACCGGATCGGGCCGCGCCAGATCGCGGACATGGCAGCGCTGCAAGCGGCGCTGCTTACCCGCGCGGTTGGATGGCTCAAGCCGGGCGGGCGGCTGATCTATGCGGTCTGTTCGCTGGAGGAGGAAGAGGGGGAGGCACAGGCAGTGCAGCTTGCGCTCACGCCTGATCCGATCCGGACGGAAGAATTGCCGCCGGGTCTTGCGCCCAGCGCCGAAGGCTGGCTGCGCACTGATCCCGGCATGCTGGCAGAGGCGGGCGGGCTGGACGGATTTTTCATTGCCCGCTGGCGGGGGTAAGGGCGGCAGGTTCATGCGACGCAAGCCCGGCGGGCCGCCTACCCCTTCACCCGGTTTGCATGGCTCTTGCGCAGCTTGGCCAGCTTGGGCGGGATCACCGCCAGGCAATAGGGATTGCGCTGGCCTTCGCCCTCCCAATATTCCTGATGGTAATCTTCGGCCGGATACCAGGGCGCCGGCCCTTCGATCGTGGTGACCACCCGCCCGCCATATTCGGCATTGGCGCGGGCGATGGCCGCTTCTGCCTCTGCCCGCTGCGCATCGTCGAGTGGAAAAATGGCGGAGCGATATTGTGTGCCCACATCATTGCCCTGGCGGTTCAGCTGCGTCGGATCATGCGTGGCCATGAAGATGTCGAGGATGTCGGCAAGCGCAATCACCGCCGGGTCGAACCTCACCCGGATCGCTTCGGCATGGCCGGTCATCCCGGAACAGACCTCGCGATAGGTCGGGTTGGCGCCCGCCCCGCCGATATAGCCGCTCTCCACGCTCTCCACCCCGATTACGTCGCGAAAAACGGCCTCGGTGCACCAGAAACATCCGCCCGCCACGATTGCCGTTTCCATGCCATTCATCCTGTTTGTCCTATCCGCCCGTCAGATAGGCGCATTGACGCGCGTTGTCATCCGCGCGCAAAGCCCTAGATTGGGCGGAGCAAGTCACCCGCCCTTCCGGAGAATGCCATGCGCCGCCTGATGCTGCTTGTCGCCACACTGGGTCTCTACTCCGCCCCGGTGATTGCCGAACCCGGAGATGCCCCTGCGGAATCCGGCATTTGCGAGGCGTGCGAAGGCCTGCTGGAACTGGCGCTGGACCATCCCCGCCGCGACAAGGACCGGGAACGCGACGAATGGCGGCACCCGGCGGAAACTCTGGCTTTCTTTCGCGTCGAACCGGGCATGACGGTGGTCGATTTCATCCCCGGCGGCGGCTGGTACACCCGCATCCTCGCGCCCTATCTGGGCGATGCCGGCCATTACATCGCGCTTAATCCCGATGTCAGCGCCGCACCCGAAAAGCTGCGCAACTATTTCGGCGGGCTGGCGCAAAGCTTCCCGGCAAAAGCCGCCGCCTGGACTGGCATGCCCGAACCCCGCTTTGCCGCCTACAACACCGATGCCCTGCCCCCCGAACTGGCCGGCACGGTCGATCGCGCGCTCATCATCCGCGAAGTGCATAATCTGAAGCGCAACGGGATGATTGACCGCGAACTCACCGCGCTTGTCCGCCTGCTCAAGCCTGACGGGCTGCTCGGCATCGTGCAGCACCGCGCCCGCGCCGATGCGCCGGACAGCTATGTCGATGGCAACAAGGGCTATTTGCGCGAAGCCGATGTGATCGCCATGGTCGAATCCTATGGCTTCGAGCTGGTCGCGAGGAGCGAGATCAACGCCAACCCGGCGGATGCGGCGGACTGGCCTGACGGCGTGTGGACACTGCCCCCCGCGCTGCGGACCGGCAAGGATGCAGAAAAATACGCCGGCATTGGCGAGAGCGACCGGATGACGCTTCTCTTCCGCAAATGGCGCTGATACGGCCCGCGCCATGAGTAAAATCACGCTTGCCGCGCTGCAACTGGCGCTGAACTGCACTGAGGAGGCGGACAACATCGCCGCCGTCAGCGCATTGGTGACACAAGCGGCGGAACAGGGCGCGCGCATCGTGCTGCCGCCCGAACTCTTTTCCGGACCCTATTTCTGCAAGGTGGAGGACGAGGCGCTGTTCGTCCTTGCCCGCCCGGTGGCGGAACATCCTTCGGTCATTGCGATGCAGGCGCTGGCCGCCAGCCTGAAAGTCGCCATTCCCACCAGCTTCTTCGAGCGTGACGGACAACATTACTTCAATACACTGGCCATGATTGACGAGCATGGCGATATTCTGGGCACTTATCGCAAGAGCCATATTCCTGACGGGCCGGGCTATGAGGAAAAATATTATTTCCGCCCCGGCAATGACGGTTTCAAGGTCTGGGACGTCGCCGGCACCCGCATCGGCGTCGGCATCTGCTGGGACCAGTGGTATCCCGAATGCGCGCGGGTGATGGCGCTGCTGGGGGCGCAACTGCTGCTTTATCCCACCGCCATCGGCAGCGAGCCTTACGATGCGGAACTCGACACCAGCCGCATGTGGCGGCGCGCGATGGTGGGGCATGCCGTGTCAAACTGCATGCCAGTGATCGCGGCCAATCGCACCGGAACAGAGGATGGGCAGCGCTTCTATGGCCACAGCTTCATCTGTGACGAATGGGGTGACGAGATCGCCAGCTTCGGCGGGCAGGAGAGCGGCGTGCTCCTGGCCGAACTCGATCTTGAACGCGCCGCGCGCCACCGCGCCGGCATGGGCTTCTTCCGCGATCGCCGGCCCCAGCTTTACGCCCGGATCTGCGAGGATATCTGAAGCACCGCTATCTGATCGCGCTGGGCTCCAACGTCCGGCACCGCCGCCACGGGCCGCCCCGCCGCGTGCTGGGCGCGGCGCTGGATGAACTGGCGGCCGCGCGCAAGCTGAAGCTGCGGGCGGCCTCCCCCATAATCGAGAGCGCGCCGCTCGGCCCCTCGCGGCGGCGCTATGCCAATGCCGTCGCGCTGGTCGGCGGCAAGCTGGAACCTACCGAACTGCTGGAGCTGCTAAAGGACATTGAGGCCCGTTTTGGCCGCAGACGCGGCGCGCGCTGGTCAGCGCGGGTGCTCGATCTCGACATCGTGCTGTGGGACAGGGGCTGCTGGTGGTCGCCCCGGCTGACCATCCCGCATCCCAGGTTTCGCGAACGCAGCTTCGTGCTGGGTCCAGCGGCCCGGATTGCGCCTGACTGGCGCGATCCGCTGAGCGGCTTTACGCTGCTCCAGCTCAATGCACGCTTGACCGCCCGGCGCGCGCTGCCTAGGTGAGCGCGCGTGCCACGGCACAACCGGTGGTGAGGGCCCTTAGCTCAGTCGGTAGAGCAACTGACTTTTAATCAGTAGGTCGCTGGTTCGAGCCCAGCAGGGCTCACCACCTTTTCCCGCAAGCCACGCACACCTCTGCGAGTGTGCGTCAATCGCCCGAAAAATGAAGCAGGCTGTCCGCCGCGATCCCCTGTTCGCGCAAGGCCCCGCTGCCCCCCAGATCAGGCAGGTCAATCACGAACAGCGCGCGTTCCACCACCGCGCCCGCCTGGCGCAGCAGATGCGCGGCGGCCAGCGCGGTCCCGCCGGTGGCGATCAGATCGTCAACCAGCACCACGCCCTGCCCGGCGGGCACGAGTGTGGGGTCAACCTCCAGCCGGTCCGTTCCATATTCCAGCGCATAGTCGATCCCGATCGTCGGCACCGGCAATTTGCCGCGCTTGCGCACCGGCAGGAACCCCAGCCCGAGCTGCGCCGCCACGGCTGCGCCGAAGATGAAGCCGCGCGCCTCCATCCCGGCAATCGCCGCCGCGCCCGCGCCGCTGGCGCGCTGCGCCAGATGCGAAATCGCTGCGCGCAGGCCCGGCCCATCGGCAAGCAGCGAGGTGATGTCGCGAAATTCGATGCCCGGCCGCGGAAAATCCGGAATGGTGCGGATCAGCGCCCGGAGGTCCTCAATCCTCATCACCCGTCCCTCAACAGCAAACGCCCCCGCACCGCCTGGGTGCGAGGGCGCGCATGTTCCGTAGCAAGCGGCAATATCAGCCCTTCTTGCCCTTCTTGTCAGCCCAGACCTGCTGCTTGGCGAGATAGGCCAGAACAGTGGCGAAGAGCAGGAAGCCCAGCACCGGCCAGCCCGTCTGCTTGCGCTTGTCGAGCGTGGGTTCGGCCGTCCAAGTGAGGAAAGCGGCAACGTCCTGCGCCATCTGGTCAACCGTCGCCTTGGTGCCGTCACCATAGCTGACCTGGTCAGTGGCGGTCAGCGGCGGCGCCATGGCCAGGTTGAGATTGGCGAAATAGGGATTGTAATGCAGCCCCGGCCCCGGCGCGGAACCCGGAAATTCCTCGACCAGTTCGGCCGGCGCGTCCTGATACCCCGTCAGCAGCGAATAGACATAGGCAGAGCCTTCGTGGCGAGCCTTGGTCATCAGCGAAAGATCGGGCGGAATGGCGTTGTTGTTAGCCGCGCGCGCCGCGATATCATTGGGGTAAGGCTTGGGGAAATAATCTGTCGCCATGCCCGGACGCGTCGTCGCTTCGCCGGTGTTGGGATCAATACCCGGCACCTGGAAGCCGGCCGCAATCGCTTTCACTTCGGCTTCATTGTAGCCCAGCTGTTCCAGATCGCGGAAGGCGACATGGCGCAGCGAATGGCAGGCCGAGCAGACTTCCTTGTAAACCTGGAAACCGCGCTGCAGCTGCTGCTTGTCGTATTTGCCGAAGGCTCCGTTGAAGGAGAACCCGCCCGACGGTTCGTGCGGATGCTTGTGGAAGTGATGTTCGGCGGTGGCGGGCTTGAGTTCGCCCTCGCCGATGACCGTGGCCGCGCCATTCACGAAGGCCCACAGGACAGCAGCCGTGAAGAACAGGCCGACGAGGATACCGATAAGGCGAGTCATATCCGTAACTTTCCCTTGGCTGTTCGTTCAGGAGGCCGCTTTGAGTTCGGCGTTGTCGTCCGAACCAAGCACGGCTTCGGTGATCGAATAGGGCAGCGGTTCAGGCCGCTCCACCGATGCGACGATCGGCAGGATCACCAGGAAGTGGAGGAAATAATAAGCCGTCGCGAGCTGGCTCATCATCACGAAGGGTTCTTCCGCCGGGGCGCCACCACAATAGAACAGCACCGCCATGGCCGGGATGAGGCCGAACCAGAAGAGCTTGCGGAACAGCGGACGGTAATGGCCCGACCGCACCGGCGAGGTATCGAGCCAGGGCAGGAAGAACCACACCAGGATCGAGCCGAACATGGCGAGCACGCCCATCAGCTTGGCCGGAATGAAGAAGAAGTCCGCAGTGAAGGCACGCAGGATCGCGTAGAACGGCCAGAAATACCATTCGGGCACGATATGTGCAGGCGTGCTCATCGGGTTGGCCGGGATGTAATTGTCCGGGTGGCCCAGCGCGTTCGGCAGGAAGAACAGCATCGCGCAGTAGAGGAACAGGAACACGCCAAGCCCGAAACCGTCCTTCGCCGTGTAATAGGGGTGGAACGGGATCGTGTCGCTTTCGCCCTTCACCTCAACCCCGGTCGGGTTGGAAGAGCCGGGGATGTGCAGCGCCCAGATGTGCAGGATCACAACGCCCGCGATCACGAAGGGCAGCAGGAAGTGCAGCGAGAAGAAGCGGTTGAGCGCGGCATTATCCGGTGCAAAGCCGCCCAGCAGCCATATCTGCAGCGGTTCGCCCACCAGCGGGATCGCGCCGAACAGGCCGGTGATGACCTTGGCCCCCCAGAAGCTCATCTGGCCCCAGGGCAGGACGTAGCCCATGAAGGCGGTGGCCATCATCAGCAGGAAGATCACCACGCCCATCAGCCACACCATTTCGCGCGGCGCCTTGTAGGAACCGTAGAAGAAACCGCGGAAGATATGGAGATAGACAACCACGAAGAAAGCCGAGGCACCGTTGGCATGCGCATAGCGCAGCATCCAGCCCCAGTTGACGTCGCGCATGATATGTTCGGTCGAATCGAAGGCGACCAGCGCATTGGGCGCATAATGCATCGCCAGCACCACGCCGGTGACGATCTGGAGCACCAGGCAGAAGCCGGCCAGCACGCCGAAATTCCAGAAATAGTTGAGATTGCGCGGCACGGGATAGCCGGCGCCGATCGCGTTATAGACGAAGCGCGGCAGGGGCAGCCGGTCATCCACCCACTTCATCAGCGGGTTCTGCGGTTCGTAATGGTTCGCCCAGGGGAAGCTCATTGTCTCTATCCTTCGCCTCAGCCGATCTTCACGACAGTGTCGGAAGTGAATTCATATTCGGGCACCTGCAGGTTTAGCGGGGCCGGACCTTTGCGGATGCGCGCGGCGGTGTCGTAATGCGAACCGTGGCAGGGGCAGAAATATCCGCCAAACTCGCCCTTGTTCTCACCTTCGCCAGCGCCCAGCGGCACACAGCCCAGATGCGTGCAAACGCCCATGGTGATCAGCCAGTTTTCATGGCCTTCCTTGGTGCGTTCGGCCAGCGTCTGCGGGTCGCGCAGGCTACCGACATCGACGGCGTTGGCCTCTTCGATTTCCTTGTCAGTCAGATTGCGCACGAACACCGGCTGCTTGCGGAACACCGCCTTGACCGCCTGGCCCGGCTGAATCGCACTGATGTCCAGTTCGGTAGAGCTTTCGGCCAGAACATCCTTGGACGGGGCCATCTGGCTGACCAGGGGCAGCAAGGTCACAACGCCGCCAACTCCCGCCGCGCCGACTGCGGCAATATTGATAAAATCGCGCCGACGCACGCCTTCTCCGCTTTCTGCGGCGGCCACGCCATCCACATCCGCGGTGCCAGTACTTTCTGTCATCTGCCCTGCCTTGCATCACCTGCGCCCCCGCGAAACGGAAGCGCGCCAAGAAAACCAAACCTTTTCGCGTTCAGGACCCCCCTCTCGCGATGCGCGGCGCGGCCTGATGCTGCCCTTTTCCACGCCAGTTTGGGCGGGCTGATAGACGCAAGGGCGCGGATTGCCAACAGGCATTTTGGCCGTTCAGCGCTCTGCATGCGCCAAAACCGTCCCGCCCGCATCTAGCGCGGCAGCCCAATAAGCGAGAATTGGCGGCCATAGGCAGGCTCACCGCGATGCGTCGCACGACGGAATGAGAAGAAACGCGCGCCATCGGCATAGGTATCGAGCCCCAGCGGATCGACCCGTTCCACACCCATCCGCTCCAGCCGCCAGACGACATAGGCTTCGAGATCGAACTGCCAGTGCCCCGGGCGCCCGGCGGTGAAGAAGCGCGCTTCGTCTTCGGCAAATGCCGCGCGGAATTCGGCGCCTACCTCATAGCTGTCGCGCGCGATGCACGGGCCGATCGCCGCGCATAGCGCGGTGCGATCCGCCCCCAGCGCCTCCATCGCCGCCACCGTCGCTTCAAGAACGCCGCCATGCGCGCCTTTCCAGCCCGCATGCGCCGCACCCACCACGCCGGTCGCCCGGTCGGCCAGCAGCACCGGTGCGCAATCGGCGGTGACGATGCCCAGCAACAACCCCGGCGTGGCGGTGACCAGCGCATCGGCCTGCGGCCGGTCCGCCTCGTCCCACGGCCGCGTCACCGCAACCGCCTGGGCCGAATGCACCTGATAGACCGTGACCAGCCGCGCGCCCGGCAGCACCGCTTCGGCTGCCCGCCGCCGGTTTTCAGCGACCGCACCCGCATCGTCGCCCGCACCCAGCCCGACATTCAGCCCGGCCGTGACGCCGGTGGACACGCCGCCCGCACGGGTCAGGAAGCCATGAGGCACACCTTCGAGCGCGGCGCTGCGAATCACCTCAACCAAGGCTGCGGGCGACCTGTTCGGACGTATCGCGCGACAGGCCCGGCGCGGCGGCGAGCCGTTCCAGCTCGCGCTTCATCAGGGCCGAGCGTCCCGCCTCGATCCGCCGCCAGCGCCCCAGCGGCGGCACGAAACGCGCCGCGGTTTGCGGGTTGATCGGGTCCAGCGCCAGAATGAGGTCGGCGATCAGGCGATAGCCCGCCCCGTCAGCCGCATGGAACGCCTGCGGATTGGCAGCGAAGGCCATGTAGAGCGAACGGACCCGGTTGGGATTGTGCAGGGTGAAGTCGGGATGCTGCGCCAGTTCGCGCACATGCGCCAGCGCCTGCGGGTGAAGCGAGGCGGACTGGATCGAAAACCACTTGTCCGTCACCAGCGCATTGCCTGCGTAACGCGCCTTGAAATCGGCCAGCAATTCGCCCCGTTCGGTACAGTCGAGCCCGGCCAGGACCATCAGCGCGCCTTGCCGATCCGTCATGTTGTCGGCTCCGCGATATTGCGCTGCGGCCAGGGCGGCGGCGCGCGCGGGCGCGGCGGCGGCAAGATAGACCAGCGCCTGAGTCTTGAGTTTGCGGGCGCCGCGCGCGGCGGCGGCCGGGCCAAAAGGCACCGCGCTCGCCCGATCGTGCAACGCGACCAGCCCACTTTCCAGCCGCTGCCCCAGCCAGCACTTCAGCCCTTCGCGCGCGCCATGGATCGCAGCCGGATCGGCCACCAGCATCTGTTCGGCCAGATAGGCCTCGCCAGGCAGGATCATCAGCGCGCCGCGCATCAGATCGTCAAGCGCGCTGTCTGCCAGCACTGCCTCGAAGGCGGTGCCAATCGCCGCACGGGTCGCCTCGTCGCCGTGACCGTCCGCTGCCGCCGTGAGATAGCGCACCGCCAGATCCTGCATTGCTTCATAGCGCGCAAAGGGATCGTCATCGCGCGCGGCCAGGAACACCAGATCTTCCTCGCTCACCTCCCGCTCGATCGCGACGGGCGCGGAAAACCCGCGATTGAGCGAAAGCACCGGCGGGCTGGCAAAGCCTTCGAACAGGAAGCTGTCATCAGCCTTGTCGAGCACGATCAGCCGTTCGCCGCCGTGGCGCCCGCTGTCGCGATCGAACAGGGCCAGCCGCAGCGGGACGGGCATGGGCTGTTTGACCGGCTGCCCCGGCGTTGCCGGCACTGACTGGCTGAGATGCAGCACCGCCGTATCGCCGCTGTGTTCCAGCCGCGCCTGCAGCTGCGGCGTTCCCGCCTGCGCATACCATAGGCGGAACTGGCCCAGATCGAGCCCGGCGCCATCTTCCATCGCCCGGATGAAATCCTCGCAGGTGGCGGCCTCGCCATCATGGCGTTCAAAATAGAGATCGCAGCCTTTGCGGAAAGCGTCCGGCCCCGCCATGGTCCGCATCATGCGGATCACCTCTGCCCCCTTGTTATAGACGGTGGAGGTGTAGAAATTGGATATCTCGCGATAGGAATCGGGGCGGATCGGATGCGCCAGCGGCCCCGAATCCTCAGGGAACTGGACGGAGCGCAGAACCCGCACATCCTCGATCCGTTTCACCGCCTCGCTGCCCATGTCCTGGCTGAACAGCTGGTCGCGCAGCACGGTGAAACCTTCCTTCAGGCTGAGCTGGAACCAGTCGCGGCAGGTGACGCGGTTGCCGGACCAGTTGTGGAAATATTCGTGCGCGATCACCCCTTCCACGCCATCGTAATCCGCATCTGTCGCGGTTTCGGGATCGGCCAGCACATAGCGGGTGTTGAAGACGTTGAGCCCCTTGTTCTCCATCGCACCCATGTTGAAATCGGACACGGCGACGATGTTGAACAGGTCGAGATCATATTCGCGGCCGAACACCTCCTCGTCCCATGTCATGCTGTTCTTGAGCGCCAGCATGGCATGGCCGGTGCGCTCAAGATCGCCGCCCGGTCCGTCATGAGCCCGAACCCAGATCGCGAGATCGACCCTGCGCCCGCTCATGGTGGTGAAGCTGTCGCGATTGGCGACTAGATCGCCCGCCACAGCCGCGAACAGATAGCTCGGCTTGGGCCAGGGGTCATGCCATTCGGCCCAGTGTTCGCCCGCTTCGCCTTCGCCGCTGGCCACGCAATTGCCGTTGGAGAGCAACACCGGGAATTGCGCCTTCGGCCCGCTCATCCGCACGCGATAGGTCGACAGCACATCGGGCCGGTCGGGAAAGAAGGTGATCCGCCGGAACCCTTCAGCCTCGCACTGGGTGCAGAGCATCCCGTTGGAGGCATAAAGCCCCATCAGCTGGCTGTTGGCCGCCGGATTCACCTCGGTCACGATCTCGATCAGATGATCATCGCCCGGCAAGGGCAGGATCAGGTCATCGCCCTCGCGGCTCCAGCCGCTGGTTGCCTGCCCGTCCAGCAGGATCTGCCTGGGCTCGATCCCGTCACCATTGAGCCGGATCGCCGCCGCCCGCTCTGCCACCTCGTTTCGCCGCACCGTGAGACGCGAGCGGACAATGGTCCGTTCAATCCCCAGCGCAAAATCCAGCGCCACCTCGGGCACCAGCCAGCCGAAAGGCTGGTAATCCGCCCGCCGGATCGTGGGCGGGTCATGCGGGTTCGAGGCGGCGTCAGCGATGATCGGGTCGTTTGCGATATCCATGACCAAGCACTTAAGTGCTTTCGCGGGCGCGTCCAGTGGGTAGAAGCGGCCTGATGGCACATATGTTGATTTTCGGCCTCGGCTATACGGCACAGCGCATCGCCGCCCGCCTGCGCGCGGCAGGCTGGCGGATCGATGCGACGGGCAGCGCGGGCAATGTGGATTTCGAAGACTTCGAGCGCGTGCGTGCCGCGCTGGCCAGCGCGAGCCATGTACTGTCCAGCGTGCCCCCGCAGCGCGACAGCGGGGACGATCCGGTGTTGAGCCGTCATGGCGCTGCGCTGGGCGACAAATGGCTTGGCTATCTCTCCTCCACCGGCGTTTATGGCGATACCGGCGGTGCCTGGGTGGATGAGAGCGCGCCGGTGGGAACCGGGCGGCGAACCGCACGGGCCGCAGCCGATTCGCGCTGGCTGGCGCTGGGTGCCCGGGTATTGCGCCTGCCGGGCATTTACGGACCCGGGCGCAGCGCGCTGGAACGGGTGCGGGCGGGCGCGGCGCAACGGATAGACCTGCCGGGGCAGGTTTTCAGCCGGGTCCATGTCGACGATATTGCATCGGGCGTAATCGCGGCACTGAATGCGCCGCCGGGCGCCTACAATCTGGCGGACGAGCTGCCCTGCAGCCAGAATGCGGTGATCGAGGAAGCCTGCCGCCTGCTCGGCCTGCCCGTACCCCCGCTGCAACACCTGGAAGCGGCCGGATTGTCGCCCATGGCGCGCGCATTCTATTCGGAAAACCGCCGCATCGCGAATGGCAGGGCGAAACGCACCCTTGGCTGGCGGCCAGCCTTCCCCACATACAGGCAAGGACTGGCGGCCATCCTGGCCGCGCAGGCGCAGGACGGGAGTTGAAAGCGGCAATGGACGGACTGAAAATCACTCATGCCGATCATGGCCACCATGGCGAATACCGCGCCCATCCCGCTGGCAGCGATCACATTGGTCGCCTGACCTGGAAAAAGGCGGGCAACGGGGTGCGGGTTGCCGATCACACGCTGGTCCCGCCCGCGATCGGCGGACGCGGAATCGCTGCGGAACTGGTCAAGGCGCTGGTGGCCGACGCGCGCGAACAGGGTTTTCGCATCGTCCCGCAATGCAGCTATGTCGCGGTGATGTTCGACCGCCACCCCGAATGGGCGCCATTGCGGGCCTGAAATGGTGCTGCCGGCGAGGATTGAACTCGCGACCTCAGCCTTACCAAGGATGCGCTCTACCACTGAGCTACGGCAGCATGCCATTTCGGCGCGCCGGATTCGGGTCAAGCCCCGGTTCCGGCAGGCGCGCGCTATTGGCTGGGGGGCAGGCACTTGTCAAGCGCGGCAAGGCGCGGCAAGCCCTGCGGGATGAAGCAGACGACACCCCCCGCTCAAACCCGAGAGGAACGGCTCGCCGCAAAGCTGCGCGAAAACCTGCGCCGCCGCAAGGCACAGGCGCGGGCGCTGGCCAGCGGCGATACGCCCGCCCCTTCCCAAAACAGCCCGGAATAGCTAGGGCGTCCCGCTCCATCCGTCCCGAGGAGCATAGATACCTTGCCTAGCCTGATTCTCGTTCGCCACGGCCAGAGCCAGTGGAACCTCGAAAACCGCTTCACCGGCTGGTGGGACGTCGATCTTACCGAACAGGGCGAAAACGAGGCACGCGCCGCAGGCGCACTGCTGGCTGAAAAGGGCGTGCTGCCCACCCGCGCCTTTACCTCGCTCCAGACGCGGGCGATCCGTACGCTTCACTTTGCGCTGCATGCCTGCAACCGCCTGTGGATCCCCGAGGTGAAGGACTGGCGCCTCAATGAACGTCACTACGGCGGGCTGACCGGGCTGGACAAGGCGGAAACCGCGGCCCGGCACGGCGAAGATCAGGTGAAAATCTGGCGGCGCAGTTTCGATACGCCCCCGCCGCCGCTCGAAGCGGGCAGCACGTTCGACCTTGCCTCCGATCCGCGCTATGCCGGGATCGCCGTACCCGCCACCGAAAGCCTGAAAGACACCATCGCCCGCGTGCTGCCCTATTATGAAAGCGCGATCCTGCCGGTGATCGCCGCCGGCGACACGGTGATCATCTCCGCGCACGGCAATTCGCTGCGCGCGCTGGTCAAACATTTGTCCGGCATTTCCGACGCGGATATCACCGGGCTGGAGATTCCCACCGGCCAGCCGATCGTCTATGATTTCAACGCCGATATGGTGCCGGGGGAACGGCATTACCTGAAAGACCGCTGAGAGGATCGTGACTGACATGGCCGATTCACCCGTCGCAATCGTCATGGGCAGCCAGTCGGACTGGCCGACCATGAAACACGCCGCCGATGTGCTGGCCGAACTGGGGGTGAGCCATGACGCGCGGATCGTGTCCGCGCATCGCACACCCGAACGGCTTTACAGCTTCGCCCGGGGCGCGGCGGATGAAGGCTTCCAGGTCATCATCGCGGGGGCGGGGGGTGCCGCGCATCTGCCCGGCATGATCGCCTCGCTAACGCAACTGCCGGTGCTGGGCGTGCCGGTGCAGAGCCGCGCGCTGTCCGGGCAGGACAGCCTGCTGTCAATCGTGCAGATGCCCGCCGGGGTTCCGGTGGGCACGCTGGCCATCGGCGATGCGGGCGCGACCAATGCGGGCTTGCTGGCCGCTTCCATCCTCGCCCTTGGCGATCCGGCGCGGGCTGCGCGGCTTGCGGCATGGCGCGCCGCGCGCACCGCCGCCGTGGCGCAGCGGCCCTCGTAACCGCATGATCGCTCCGGGCGCGACCATCGGCATTCTGGGCGGCGGCCAGCTGGGCCGGATGCTGGCGCTGGCAGCGGCGCAGCTCGGCTATCGCTGCCATATCTACGCACCCGAGGAAGACAGCGTTGCCGCCGAAGTCAGCGCGCAATGCACCCGCGCCGCCTGGGACGATCGCAACGCGCTGGGCAATTTCGCCAGCCAGTGCGACGTAGTGACATACGAGTTCGAGAATGTGCCCGTCGCCCCGCTGGCGATCCTGCCCGCAGGCCTGCTGCGCCCCGGCGCCCGCGCGCTGGAAACGGCGCAGGACCGACTGGTCGAAAAACGCTTCGTCGAGGGGCTGGGCGGCCGCACTGCCCCGTTCCAGCCCGTCGATACTGCCAGCGATCTGCCGGGCGCGATCGAACGGATCGGCACCCCCGGCATCCTGAAGACGGTGCGCGACGGATATGACGGCAAGGGCCAGTGGCGCATCGCCTCTGCGCATGAGGCCGAAGGGCTGGCGCTGCCGCATGCCGCGCTGATCTATGAAGGCTTCATCCATTTCGACGCCGAATTTTCGGTGATTCTGGTGCGCGGCATGGATGGTGAAATCCGCTTCTGGGACAGCGCCGAAAATGTTCATGAAGGCGGCATCCTTGCGCGTTGCAGCGTGCCCGCCGCGCCCGCCATTGCGGCGCAGGTGGACAAGGCGCGCGCACTCGCCCGCCAGGTGGCTGACGCGCTGGGCTATGTCGGGGTGCTGACGCTGGAATTCTTCGCCACGCGCGATGGCCCGGTGTTCAACGAAATGGCGCCGCGGGTGCATAATTCGGGCCACTGGACGATCGAGGGCGCGCTCACCAGCCAGTTCGAAAACCATATTCGCGCGATCTGCGGCCTGCCGCTGGGCGATACGGCGCTGGCCGCCACCCGGGTGGAGATGCGCAACCTGATCGGCGATGATGCCGCCGATCCCGCCGCGATCCTGGCCGATCCGGCCAGTCACCTGCATCTCTATGGCAAGCGCGAAGCGCGCGCGGGCCGCAAGATGGGCCATGTGACCCGGCTGGTGCTGTGAGGCCGGAAATCGTCCTGATCGCTGCGCGCGCACGCAATGGCGTGATCGGGCGCGACAACGCGCTGCCCTGGCATATTCCCGCCGACCTCAAGCGGTTCAAACGACTGACCATGGGGCCGGAAGGGCAAGGGTTGCCGATGATCATGGGCCGCAAGACCTTCGACAGCCTGCCCGGCCTGCTGCCCGGCCGCCGCCATATCGTGCTGACCCGCGCCGCGCACTGGCAGGCGGCGGGGGCCGAACGGGCGGACGATGTTGACGACGCGCTGCGGCTGGCGGGCGGGGGCACCGTGGCGGTCATTGGCGGGGCGCAGGTCTATCGCCTGTTCCTGCCGCTCGCCACGCGCATCGAACTGACCGAGGTGCATGAGGATGTGCCGGGCGACACGCATTTCCCGCCACTGGGTGATGGCTGGCACGAAAGCTTGCGCGAGGATCATCCTGCGCTAGGGGAAGTGCCCGCCCATTCCTTCGTCACGCTGGAGCGCGCCTAGGTGATACGCCTCGATCATCGTGAACCCGTGCCTGATGCGCTGCGTGGCGCGATTCTGGCGCTGGGCAATTTCGACGGCTTCCATTTCGGCCATCAGGGCGTGATCCGCCAGGCGCTGGACTGGGGCAAGGCGGAAGGTCGCCCGGTGATCGTGGGCACGTTCGACCCACATCCCATGCGCCATTTCCGGCCCGAAACGCCGCCCTTCCGCCTGACCACGCTGGACCAGCGGCAGGAACTCTTCGCCGCCGCCGGGGCCGATGCCATGCTGGTGTTCCATTTCGACGCAGATCTGGCGGCCATGGCGCCTGACGCCTTCGCCGAGGAAGTGCTGGTCGCCCGGATCGGCGTGGCGGGCGTGGTGACGGGCGAGGATTTCACCTTCGGCAAGGGGCGGCAGGGCAATGCCGCGCTGCTTTCGGGCATGGGCCGCGGGCGCGGCTTCAGCGTGCGCACCGTGGGCGCGATCATGGAAGACGGCGAAGTCGTCTCCTCCAGCCGCATCCGCAGGGCGTTGGCGGCGGGCGATTGCACCTTGGCCACGCATCTGATGACCCGTCCCTTTGCCATTCGCGGGGTGGTGCAGCATGGCGACAAGCTGGGCCGCACCATCGGCTTTCCCACCGCCAACCTGCCGCTGGGCGGCTATCTGCGCCCGCGTTACGGCATTTATGCGGTGACGGGGCTGGTGCTGGATACGGACCTGCGGCTGCTGGGCGCGGCCAATGTCGGCATTCGTCCCACCTTCGATCCGCCCAAGGAACTGCTCGAACCCTATTTCTTCGATTTTTCCGAAGATCTCTACGGGCGCGAGATCGAGGTCGCCTTTCACCACTTCATCCGCCCTGAAGCGAAATTCGCCAATGTCGATGCACTGGTGGCGCAGATGCACAAGGATTGCGACGAAGCGCGGAAACTCCTAAGCGCCCGTCCTTTGAAATGATTTGGGCGTCATGAGCGAAGAACGCGATTACAAGGACACTGTCTTCCTGCCGAAGACCGATTTTCCCATGAAGGCGGGCCTGCCCGCCAAGGAACCGGGGATTCTGGCGCAGTGGGAGGAAGCAGGACTGTATGACAGGCTGCGCGCGGCGCGGCAGGGGCGCGAACAGTTCATCCTGCATGACGGCCCGCCTTACGCCAATGGCGACATGCACATCGGCCACGCGCTGAACCATATTCTGAAGGACATGGTCTGCCGCACCCAGACTCTGCTGGGCAAGGACGCGCCCTATGTGCCCGGCTGGGATTGCCACGGCCTGCCCATCGAATGGAAGGTGGAGGAACAGTATCGCAAGAAGAAGCTGAACAAGGACGAGGTGCCGGCCAAGGAGTTCCGCGCCGAATGCCGCGCCTATGCACAGCACTGGGTCGATACGCAGCGTGAGCAGCTCAAACGGCTGGGCGTGCTGGGCAAGTGGGACCAGCCCTACCTCACGATGGATTTCGAAGCGGAAGCGACCATCGTGGCCGAACTGCTGAAATTTGCTGAAAGCGGCCAGCTCTATCGCGGGGCCAAGCCGGTGATGTGGAGCCCGGTGGAAAAGACCGCGCTGGCCGAAGCGGAGGTGGAATACGAGGATATCACCTCGACCCAGATCGACGTGGCGTTCGAGATCGTGGAATCGCCGATCGAAGAACTTGTCGGCGCTTACGCGGTGATCTGGACGACGACGCCCTGGACGATCCCGGTGAACCAGGCTTTGGCTTATGGGCCGGAGGTTGAGTATGTCCTGTTCAGCTTGTTCTCAGAACCTGGAAAAGGCGCTGCGGAAAGCACCGCAGCGGATGAACGGATGGCCGAACATGGCATCCCGATTGGTAGGAAGGCGCTTGTTGCAGCATCACTGTTCAACGCTTTCGTCGCACGGCTGAAGCAGGTTGCTGCCAAGATTGACTGGTCGGATATCTGCGAGGAAACGCCGGACATCCTTAACCTGTTTGGCAACAAGGTTATCAAAGGCTCCGACCTCGCCGGAACCATCTGCCGCCACCCGATGCACGAACTCGGCGGGTTCTTCGCCAAGCCGCGTCCGATGCTGCCCGGCGATTTTGTCACGACCGACAGCGGTACCGGCCTCGTGCACATGGCGCCCGACCATGGCGAGGACGACTTTGCGTTGTGCAAGGCGCATGGGATCGAGCCGGTCTTCGCGGTGCAGGGCGATGGCAAGTATCGTGAGGACTGGGGCTGGCTCGGCGGGCAAGGCAGCGTCATCAACCCCAGGTTCAATGCGCCGGACGGGCCGATCTGTTCTGCCTTACGCGAAGCAGGCGGACTGCTTGCCGCATCCGCCGATTACCAGCATTCCTACCCCCATTCCTGGCGGTCCAAGGCCAAGGTGATCTTCCGCTGCACGCCGCAGTGGTTCGTGCCGATGGACAAGCCCATCGACGTGAGCGATTTTCCCGTCGCGCCCGGCAATTCGCTGGGAAGCGCCGTCGCGCCCTTTGTCAACCCCGATCATTCGACTTTGCGCGAGCGCGCCACCAAAGCCATCGCGGACACCCGATTCGTGCCTGCCAAGGGTCGCAACCGCATCGGATCGATGGTGGAAGGCAGGCCGGACTGGGTGCTTTCCCGCCAGCGCGCCTGGGGCGTGCCGATCACCCTGTTCGTCGACCGCAAGAGCGGCGAATATCTGGTCGATCCCGCCGTCAACGCCCGCATCGTTGCTGCGATCCGCGCAGGCGGGGTGGATGCCTGGGACGAGGAAAACGCCGCTGCGCTGCTCGGCCCCGATTATGACCTTGATGATTACGAACGGGTTTCGGACATTCTCGACGTCTGGTTCGATTCCGGGTCCACTCACGCCTTCGTGCTGGAAAGCGGGCGCTGGCCCGAACTCTCCCGTCCCGCAGGTTACACCGGCCCGCCCGCCGATCTCTATCTGGAAGGGTCGGACCAGCATCGCGGCTGGTTCCAGTCCAGCTTGCTGGAAAGCTGCGGCACCCGCGGCCGCGCACCTTACAAGGCGGTGCTGACTCACGGCTTCACCATGGATGCCAAGGGCATGAAGATGTCCAAGTCACTGGGCAACACCATCAGCCCGCTGGACGTGATGCGCGATTACGGCGCGGACATCATCCGCCTGTGGGCGCTTTCGGTTGATTATACCGAAGACCACCGCATCGGCCCGGAAATCCTGAAAGGCGTCGCAGACCAGTATCGCAAGCTGCGCAACACCTTCCGTTACTTGCTGGGCGCGCTGGACGGGTATGGGACTGCCGAGGCACTGCCGGTGGCCGACATGCCCGAGCTGGAGCACTATATGCTCACCCTGCTGGCGGGGCTGGACGGCGAATTGCGCCGCGCGACCGATGAATTCGATTTCAACGCCTATGTCCGCGCCCTGACCGATTTCTGCAACGAGGATCTTTCGGCCTTCTATTTCGATATCCGCAAGGACTGCCTCTATTGCGATGCGCCTGCCGATCCGCGCCGCCGCGCCTATCGCAACGTGCTGGACACGCTGTTCCATGCATTGGTCCGCTACGCCGCGCCGGTGCTGGTCTATACCGCCGAGGAAGTATGGCAGAGCCGCTATCCCGACAGTGACAGCGTGCATCTGCTGGAATGGCCGGAAATCCCCGCCGCCAGCGTCGATCTGTCCCGCTGGGATGCGCTGCGCGCGCTGCGCGACCGGGTGAACGAGACGATCGAGCCGCTGCGCCGCGAGAAGGCCATCCGGTCCGGGCTGGAAGCGATGGTGAGCGTGCCTGCCAGCGCCATCCCCCCCGGCTTCGCCAATGCCGCGCTGACCGAACTGTTCATCACCTCGACAGTCAAATGCAGCGATAGCGGGGATATGGAAATCACCCGCACCACGCATCACAAATGCGGCCGCTGCTGGCGGCATCTGCCCGAAGTGACGGAAGATGGCGCCTTGTGCGGCCGCTGCGAGGAAGCGCTGGCGCAAGTGGAGAGCGCGGCGTGAGGCTGATCACCCCCAACCGGCTGATCGGATTGCTGCTAGCCGCCACCATTTTCCTGGCGGACCAGCTGCTCAAGGCCTTCCTGCTTGGTCCGCTGCGCCTGCGCGAGGTCGAGACGATCGAGCTGCTGCCCTTCTTCGACCTGCGCTTCACGCAGAATTTCGGCGTCTCGCTGGGCATGCTCACCGCCACCTCGATGGAGATGCGCTGGCTGCTGGTCGCCTTTACCGCGCTGATCGCGCTGGTCGTGCTGGTATGGCTGCTGCGGGAACGGGCAATGGCCGATATCGGGGCGCTGGCGCTGGTGCTGGGCGGGGCGCTGGGCAATATCCGCGATCGCTATCTCTATGGCTTCGTGGTCGATTATGCCGACTTCCACATCGGCAGCTTCCGCCCCTTCCTGATTTTCAACCTGGCCGATGCCGCGATCACCATCGGGGTCGTGATTATCCTTGCCCGATCCTTCTTCCTGCGCGAAAAGCAGCCCGAACCGGATCGCGATCCGAACCCTGATGACGCAGAGCAAAGCCCCGCGGAGACCTGAAACATGCGCAAGAGCCACGCCTTCCTTCTGTTGACCACTGCATCGCTTGCGCTTTCTGCCTGCGGCGGCAGCGGGATTTTCAACCGTGACCGGCCCGATGAAATGGCCGTGCAGCGCCAGGCCCCGCTGGTGGTGCCGCCCGATTTCCACCTTGCCCCGCCGGAACCCGGCGCGCCGCGCCCGATTGAAGGATCGGCCAGCCAGAAAGCGCTGGAAGCGCTGTTCGGCGGCCCCGCTCCGCGCAGCGGCAGTGAGACCAGCCTGCTTGAAAAAGCTGGCGATGCCGCGCCCGGCATTCGTTCCACCGTGGGCGATGAGAACACTCATGCCGTGGCCAAGGGCATGGCGACGCAGGACATCCTGTCCGCGCCACAGGGCGATGGCCCGGTCGCACGAGCGATCATTCCCGGCTGATTCTGCGGATTTGAGCGGGGCGACCCCCGCGCCGCGCACAGCAAGGGCCGCCTGCGGGCGGCCCTTTTGCGTTCAGCCGTCATCGCCTTCGTCAGGGTCCGGCGCCAGCGCGCTGACCAGCAGTTTGTCGATCCTGCGCCCGTCCATGTCGACCACCTCGAAGCGCCAGCCCTGCGTGCTGAAATGCTCCCCTTCGAGCGGCAGTTTCTTCAGTTCCCACAGCACGAAGCCGGCAGCGGTTGCGAATTCGCGATCGTCCGGCAGTTCCAGCGCAAACCGTTCCGCCAGCATGTCTGCGGGCAGGGCGCCCGAAACCAGCAGCGATCCATCCTCCCGCTCTACCAGCAACGGTTCATCGCCTTCGTCCTGATGGCCCGCGAATTGCCCGGCCATTGCGGTCAGCAGGTCATTGGGGGTGACGATCCCTTCGAGATGGCCATATTCGTCATGCACCATGGCCATCGCCACATCCGACTGCTGCAGGATGCGCAGCGCATCCACCGCATCGATCCGGTCAGGCACGATGGCCGGTTCGCGCAGCATTGCGCCAAGATCGGGATCGCCCCCGTCCAGCATCGCGGCGAGTAATTCGCGCACCTTGACCACGCCGAGAATGTGATCGGGCGATTCTTCGGCGACCGGCAACAGCGAATGCGGCGATTGTTCGATCCGCGCGCGCATTTCGGCGGTGCTGGCGCCGCGTTCCAGCCAGTCCAGCTCCGTGCGCGGGGTCATGACTTCGCGCACCGGGCGTCCGGCCAGGCGCATCACCCCTGACAGGATGGCGCGTTCGCCCTCCTCGATCGCGCCCGAGCGGGTCGCCTCGGCGAAGATCATCTGCAATTCTTCCGCGGTCAGCCCGTCCTCACCCGACATGCGCCCGGCCAGCAGGCGGATCAGCATCACGGACGAGCGGTCAAGCACCCACACGAAGGGGGCGGCAATGCGCGCAATCAGCGCCATTGGCCGGGCCATGACCAGCGCAATCGGCACCGCCGCGCGCAGTGCCAGCTGCTTGGGCACCAGTTCCCCGACCACCAGACTGAAATAGGTGGTGGCGATGATCACCAGCGCGAAGCCCGAATCGTCAGCGAATTCGGCGGGCACCCCGATCAGGCGCAGCCGGTCTCCGACCGGGCCGCCCAGCGTGGTCCCGGAATAGGCGCCGGCGATGATGCCGACCAGCGTGATACCGATCTGCACGGTGGAAAGGAACTTGCCCGGATCGGCCGCCAGCGCCAGCGCGGTGCGCGCCGCCCCGCTGCCGCGCTGGGCCGACAGGCGCAATTGCGCCGGGCGCACAGACACAATCGCAAGTTCGGACATGGAAAAGATCCCGTTGAGCAGGATCAGTCCGGCAATAATCAGCAGATCAGACCAGGGAAAGGGTGCCACGATGCGATTTTGCTAGCAGAAAGATACGGAAAGACGAAGCAAAAGACGGGTGTGACACCGCCCGCGAGCCTGACGCGTGATGGACGGCTTTTTTCCAGCTATCTCCGGTTCATGATGATATGATGAAAAGGCACGGTCTGGCCAGCGCCCGTCTGGCGCGCGCCGATCCAATTCACAGAGGACATTCGCACGATGACCAGATCCCGCATTTTCCTGTCGAGCCTGGCGGCGGTATCGCTGCTGTCAGTTTCGGCCTGCGTGACCGATCCCAACACGGGTGAAAAGAAAATTTCGCGCACTGCCATCGGCGGCGTTGGCGGTGCTGCGGCGGGCTATCTGCTGGGCGGCCTGATCGGCGGCAAGACCGGGCGGATCGTGGGCGCCGGAATTGGCGGCGTCGCGGGCGGCGTGGTCGGCTACAAGATGGATCAGCAGATCAAGGAACTGAAGGAAAAGACCGCCGGTTCGGGCGTGGACGTGACCGAGGTGGACAATGGCTCCGCGATTCTGGTCAACTTGCCCGATGGCGTCACTTTTGCGGTCGATTCGACCACGATCAGCCCCGCCTTCCAGGCCACGCTGGACCAGATCGCGCAGAGCCTGAAGGATTATCCCGACAGTCTGGTGGACGTCTATGGCCATACGGATTCGACCGGCTCTGACGCCTATAATCAGGATCTGTCGGAACGGCGCGCAAGGTCGGTGGCCAATTACCTCGCCATGCGGGGCGTATCTTCAGCCCGCATCCGTTCACAGGGTTTTGGCGAACAATATCCGGTTGCCAGCAATGATACCGAGGAAGGGCGCGCGCTCAATCGCCGGGTAGAGATCAAGATCACTCCGATCACGCGCGAAGAAGTGCAGGCCGCCAAAAACGGCGGCTGAGACTGGCATGGTCATGAGTGCGGGCCGGATCCCGCCTCATGATGACCCGTCGCGGCTGGTTGCGGCGCGCTCTTCCATATATCGCGCCAGCCGCTCCTGCGTCTCGCCATGCAGGGGCGGGGCGCAGGCGATGATGCCGAAACTGCGCGGATCGTGCTTGTTGAACGAAAGCGACGCGCCATGCACATCGGTGACGCGCGCACCGGCCTCCTCCGCAATCAGGCTTGCCGCCGCGATGTCCCATTCATGGCCCCAGCGCACCGAGCTGACCACATCCGCTTCGTCCGCTGCCACCATCGCCACCCTGAGGGCAATCGCATTGGGCCGGTTCACCCGTTCCAGATCGAGGAACGGTGCCGCCGCGTCGAGCAGTGGAATGCGCGCGCCGGGCATCTGGCGGCGCTGGCTGGCGCGAATGGCCCGCCCGTTGCGGGTTGCGCCGCGACCGGCATAAGCGCTCCACATTTCCTCGCGCGCTGGCGCGCTCAGCAGGCCCGCCACCGGCCTGCCCTGTTCGACCAGCGCAACTGAAACGCCCCAGCCCGCCCTGCCTTTCAGGAAATCGCGCGTGCCATCGATTGGATCGACCAGCCACACGAACTCGCGCTCAAGACGCGCGGTATCGTCGGCCGTCTCTTCCGATAGCCAGCCCGATCCGGGCAGCAGCGCGCCCAGTTCCTGCTTGAGAAAGGCATCAACTTCGAGATCGGCGGCGCACACCGGGTTCCCGGGGCTTTTCTCCCAGCTTTCGACCGCAAAGCCCGCGCCCGGCCAGCGCGCCATGGCCATCCGCCCCGCCGCGCGGACGATCGATTCGAGGCGTATGGGGTCAAACATGGCCAATCCGGCAGCTTGGCGAAGTTCCAGCACTTTTCAAGTGGGCCAAGCTGTGCTTAGGGGCAGGCAGTCCGTCGCGCCTCTTTCGCACAAGGAAAGTCATCCGATGAATTTGCACGAATACCAAGCCAAGGAACTTCTCTCCCGCTACGGGATCGGCATTCCCGCCGGCCATGCCGCGCTGACGGTGGAAGAAGCCGTCGCCGGGGCAAAGCAGCTGCCGGGGCCGCTCTATGTGGTGAAGGCCCAGATTCACGCGGGCGGGCGCGGCAAAGGCAAGTTCAAGGAACTGGCGGCGGATGCCAAGGGCGGCGTGCGGCTGGCCAAGTCGGTCGAAGAGGTTGAAGCGAATGCCCGCGAAATGCTCGGCAACACGCTGGTGACCATCCAGACCGGCGATGCGGGCAAGCAGGTCAACCGCCTCTATGTAACCGATGGCGTTGATATCGCCCGCGAATATTACCTTTCCATGCTGGTTGACCGGGCCAGCGGCCGGGTCGCGATGATCGTGTCCACCGAAGGCGGCATGGATATTGAGGAAGTGGCGCATTCGACGCCCGAAAAGATCACCACCATCACCATCGATCCGGCGCAGGGCTTCATGCCGCATCATGGCCGTGCGGTGGCTTTCGCGCTGAAGCTGAAGGGCGATCTCAACAAGCAGGCGCAGAAGCTGGCAGCCCAGCTTTACACCGCCTTCATGGATCTCGATTGCGCCATGCTCGAAATCAATCCGCTTGTCGAAACCGAAGATGGCAATCTGCTGGTGCTCGACACCAAGATGAGCCTCGATTCGAACGCACTTTACCGCCACCCCGATGTGGAGGCGATGCGCGACGAAACCGAAGAGGATCCGGCCGAAGTCGAAGCCAGCAAATATGATCTTGCCTACATCAAGCTCGACGGCAACATCGGCTGCATGGTGAATGGCGCGGGCCTGGCCATGGCGACGATGGACATCATCAAGCTCAACGGCGCTTTCCCGGCCAATTTCCTCGACGTTGGTGGCGGCGCGACCAAGGAAAAGGTCACCGAAGCCTTCAAGATCATCCTGTCCGATCCGGCGGTGGAAGGCATCCTCGTCAACATCTTCGGCGGCATCATGAAGTGCGACGTGATCGCTGACGGGATCGTGGCGGCGGCCAAGGACGTCAATCTCTCCGTCCCGCTGGTCGTGCGACTGGAAGGCACCAATGTGGAACAGGGCAAGGAAATTCTGAACAATTCGGGCCTGCCCATCGTATCGGCCAATGATCTGGGCGATGCCGCTCAGAAGATCGTGAGTGAAGTGAAGAAGGCGGCCTGACCGCCCGTGGCAGGCCCTGCCTCGCGGCGGGGCTTGCAAAAGGGTGAGGTTTGGCGCTAGAGGAAAAACATACACAAGTTTACTATTCTGGAGTTGAAGCCATGAAGGTACTCGTCCCGGTGAAGCGGGTGATCGATTACAACGTCAAACCGCGGGTCAAGGCCGACGGCAGCGGCGTTGATCTCGCCAATGTCAAAATGAGCATGAACCCGTTTGACGAAATCGCGGTGGAAGAAGCGATTCGACTGAAGGAAGCGGGCACGGCCGAAGAAGTGATCGCTGTCTCCATCGGCCCGGCCAAGGCGCAGGAAACGCTGCGCACGGCGCTGGCCATGGGTGCGGACCGGGCGATCCTGGTCCAGACCGACGATGAGGTGGAACCGCTGGCGGTCGCCAAGATCCTGAAGGCCGTGGCCGAAGCCGAAGGCCCCGGACTGGTAATTCTGGGCAAGCAGGCGATTGACGACGATTCCAACCAGACCGGCCAGATGCTGGCCGCGCTGATGGGCCGCCCGCAAGGCACCTTCGCCAATGAGGTGACGCTGGATGGCGACAGCGTGACGGTGAAGCGCGAAGTCGATGGCGGGCTTGAAACGGTCAAGCTGTCACTGCCCGCGATCATCACCACGGACCTGCGCCTGAATGAGCCGCGCTATGCCTCGCTGCCCAACATCATGAAGGCAAAGAAGAAGCCGCTCGATGAAAAGACCCCCGCCGATTACGGGGTGGACATCACGCCGCGCCTCAAGACGCTCAACGTCAGCGAACCGCCCGTACGCCAGGCTGGCGTGAAGGTGGCCGATGTCGACGAACTGGTTGGCAAGCTGAAGGCGCTGGGGATCGTCTGATCTCCGCAACCCTTATCACACAGGATTCAAGGACAAGACGATGAACACTCTCGTTTGGGTCGAACATGACAATGCGTCCGTCAAGGACGCCACGCTCGCCGCCGTGACCGCTGCGGGCAAGCTGGGTGAAGTGACCGCGCTGGTCGCCGGTGCGGGCTGCGACGGCGCAGCCCAGGCCGCCGCGCAGATCGCCGGCGTCGCCAAGGTGCTGAAGGCCGACGATGCCGCCTATGGCAATGCGCTGGCCGAAAACCTCGCCCCGCTGATCGCCGCGCTGATGGATGGCTATGACGCTTTCGTCGTGCCCGCCACCACCACCGGCAAGAACATCGCGCCGCGCGTGGCCGCGCTGCTGGATGTGATGCAGATTTCGGACATCCTCTCGGTCGAAGGGCCCAAGACCTTCACCCGCCCGATCTATGCCGGCAACGCCATCGCCACCGTGGAATCGAGCGATGCCAAGCTGGTCATCACCGTGCGTGGCACGGCCTTCGACAAGGCTTCGCCCAGCGGCGGTTCGGCCAGCGTCGAAGCGGCCTCCGGCCCGGGCGATGCCGGTCTTTCCAGCTTCGTCGGATCGGAACTGGCCAAGTCGGAACGCCCCGAACTGACCAGCGCCAAGATCATCGTGTCAGGCGGGCGGGCACTGAAGGATGCCGAAACCTTCGCCGCCACCATCTTCCCGCTGGCGGACAAGCTCGGTGCGGGCGTCGGCGCCAGCCGCGCGGCGGTGGACGCAGGCTATGTGCCCAATGATTTCCAGGTCGGCCAGACCGGCAAGATCGTGGCCCCCGAAGTCTATGTCGCCATCGGCATCTCGGGCGCGATCCAGCATCTGGCGGGCATGAAGGATTCCAAGACGATCATCGCGATCAACAAGGACGAAGACGCGCCGATCTTCCAGGTCGCGGACATCGGCCTCGTCGCCGATCTCTACAAGGCCGTGCCGGAGCTGATGGAAAATCTCTGATCGCATCCACATCAATTCCAAGGCGCCCCCGGACGAAAGTTCGGGGGCGTTTTTGTCGGGCCTGGCTGCAGGCCCGAACCATCAGAGCAACCCGTCCACCGCGTGAATCGCAACCCCCACCAGCCCGCCCACCAGCGTGCCATTGATGCGGATGAACTGGAGATCGCGCCCCACAGCGCCTTCTATCCGGGCGGTCACGGTGCGTGCATCCCAACGCTTCACCGTTTCCGAAACGAGCTGCACGATCTGCACGCCATAACGTGACACGATCCCGACCAGCGCGCGCCGGGCGAAACGGTTGACCAGCTGCTGCAACCGGGGATCACCCTGCAACGCCCCTCCCAGCTCCTGCAGGCTTTCGCCCAGCCAGCCGGACATGGCCGCCTCGGGATCTTCGGTGGCGCGCAGCAAATTGGCGCGCAACCGTTCCCACAACCCGTCCAGCCAACGCCCCACCGCCGGATTGGCAAGCAGTTCGGCCTTCATCCGCTCCACCCGCGCCTGCATAACCGGATCGTGCTGGAGATCGTCCGCGAGCCTCGCCAGCCCCGTTTCTACGCGCTGGCGCAGCGGATGATCGGGCTGCACGATCGCTTCGGCCAGCAGACGATAGACCCCGTCCAGCACCGCATTGACGATGCGATTGTCCAGCCCGGTCAGCTGCAGGATGCGATTGGCCCGCCGGGCGGCCAGTTCACGGATCAGCGACTCGTTCTTTTCGAGCGTTTCCCCCGCCCAGCGCAGGCCACTTTCGAGCAGCGGCATGTGCCGTCCGTCCGCGATGGCGGCGGACAGCATCTGGCCCAGCAACGGCGAGGGGCGCAGCCGCTCCGCCTGACTGCGGATCGCGCCTTTCAGCATGCCGCCCAGCCGCTCCTCGTCCAGCGCATGCAACACATCAGCGGCAAGGCGTGCTGTCCCTTCGCGCAGGCGCGCCTCACCCCCGATGCGGCGATCCGTCAGAAATGCGCCGACCGACCCGGCAAGATTGAGCGCCCTCAGCCGCCGGGCGACAACCGGCGGGGTAAGAAAATTGCTGCGCAGAAAATCGGCCAGCGTGTCAGCGATGCGGTCCTTGTTCTCGGGAATGATCGCGGTGTGCGGGATCGGCAGGCCGAGCGGGCGGCGAAACAGCGCGGTCACCGCGAACCAGTCAGCCAGTCCGCCGACCATGGCGGCTTCGCTGAACGCGAGGAGGTAGCCCCATGCCCCCGCGCCATCGCCCAGATTGCGGGCGAGGACGAAAGTGGCGGCCATCGCCAGCAGCAGGCCACCCGCCACCATGCGCATGCGCCGCGCCCGGTCCGCCCCGGCATCGCCGCCCAGGGGCCGGACCATGCTCATTCGGCAGGATCGACCGCGGCGCCGCGCGCTTCCTTTTCCGCATCATAGGTCAGGAAACGGCGCGACAGCCATGGCCCCACGCGCTTTTCAAACCCGTCCGCCAGGCTGAACCCGGCAGGCACGATCACCAGCGTCAACAGCGTGGAGAGCAGCAGTCCCCCGATCACCGTGATCCCCATGGGCGAGCGCCAGGCGGAATCGCCCGCAAGCGACAGCGCGGTGGGCACCATCCCGGCGGTCATCGCCACGGTAGTCATCACGATGGGCTGCGCGCGCTTATGCCCGGCGTCCATGATAGCGTCGAACTTGGCCACGCCCTTGTCCATCTCTTCCAGCGCGAAATCGATCAGCAGGATGGAATTCTTGGCGACGATCCCCAGCAGCATGAGAATGCCGATATAGACCGGCATGGAAATGGGGTGGCCGAGCAGCGCCAGCGCCAGCAGCCCGCCCAGCGGCGCGAGCAGCAGCGAGGTCATGTTGACCAGTGGTGAAACCAGTCGTTTGTAAAGCAGGATCAGCACGGCAAAGACCAGCAGCACGCCGCTGATCACCGCCACTGCAAAATCGCCGATCATCTCTGCCTGCCATTTATCGTCACCGATCGGCGCATTCTGGACGCCCGACGGCAGGTTCTTCATCGCCGGCAGCGCCAGAATTTGCTTCATGACCGGCCCCTTGACCGCGCCGGGCGCAAGATCGGCGCCGATAAACACCCGGCGCGACTGGTTGTAGCGCTGAATCGCGGTCGGACCGGAGCCAAAGCTGATCGCGGCCACGCGGCTCAGCGGTACGCTGGCCCCGCTGGAGGTGACGACGGGGATGTTGCGGATCGTATCGAGATCGCGCCGCGACTGCTTGGGCAAGATCACGCGAATCGGAATCTGCCGGTCACTGAGTGAGAATTTGGCCGAATTGCGATCAATTTCGCCGATGGTCGCGATACGCACCGATTCACTCAATGCGGCAGTCGTGATCCCGAGGCGCGCGGCCAGCGCAAAATCGGGGACAATCACCAGTTCCGGGCGTTTGAGATCGGCATCCAGCCGCGGTGCGACCAGCTGCCTGATCCCACGCATCTGTTCGACGACCTGCTGGGCGGCCTCCTGCAATTTGTCGGGGTCCGAACCAGTCAGCATCACCGTGATGTCGCGGCCCGTGCCCACCCCGGCCCCGCCCGATGGCGCCATGCTGGCCACATTGATGCGGGCATCGGGATAGGTCTGAAGCTGGGAAGCAAGACTGCGGACGAAATCAACCGAAGTCATTTTGCGGTCAGGGCTGAGATTGACGTAAATCGTCGCCGAACCTTCGCGCACGACCTGCGTCGTCTCTGCAACTTCAGAGCGCGCTTCGACCAGATCAGTCAGCTCACCGGTAACCCGTTCGGTCTCTTCAATCGTCGTGCCGGGAACCAGCTCCACGCTGACCCGGGCTGAATCCGCATCCGAATCGGGCTGGAACTGTTGCGGTGAACCGGCGAGCAGGGCGATGGTCAGCACCAGCGCGTAGACCCCGCCACAAAAGGCATAGAAGCGGTGATCGCGCATATTGGCGGCGAGCTTGCCCATGGCATAGTCCAGCCATGTTCCGAATGCACCCAGCCGCCAGACCATTGTCCGCAGCGCGCGCCCGGCCAGCATCACGACCGCTGGCAGGGCCACCGGCGCCAGCGCGGCGGCAAGGATCAGTCCCCAGCCGCCCATGCCAAGGGCGGACAGCACCGACTGGAGTCCCCGGAACAGGAGATAGGCCGCGCCTCCGCCGGCCGCGAGGATAAGCAGGCACAGGCCGATGCACAGCGGATAGTACCACCAGCACGCCGGTGCGGGCACCAGCTGCGCCCGCAATCGCGCAGCCGCGCGCGTGTCCAGCGTCCAGGCCAAGAAGCGCATATAGGAATCCATCAGGCGCCCACCGCCGTGTTCGGCCTGTCCATGCGCCTTGAGGAAATAGGCGGCAGCCATCGGCGTAATCAGCCGCGCAACGGCCAGGCTCATCAGCACGGCGGCGACCACGGTCAGCCCGAAGCTCTTGAAGAACTGGCCGGAAATGCCCGGCATCAGGCCCACCGGCAGGAACACGGCGACAATCGAGAAGGTCGTGGCCACCACCGCCAGGCCGATTTCGTCAGCCGCGTCAATCGAGGCCTGATAGGCGCTTTTGCCCATGCGCATATGGCGCACGATGTTCTCGATCTCCACGATCGCATCATCCACCAGCACCCCCGCCACCAGGCTGAGCGCGAGCAGCGACATGGTGTTGAGGGTAAAGCCCAACTGGCTCATGAACCAGAAGGTCGGGATGGCCGACAGCGGGATGGCGATGGCGCTGATCACTGTCGCCCGCCAGTCGCGCAGGAACAGGAACACCACCAGCACGGCCAGCACGGCACCTTCGATCATCGCCTCGATCGAACTGGCATACTGACCCTTGATGTAATCGACCGAGGTGGTGAGCAGCTTGAAGCTGATCCCCGGATTTTCTGCCTCGATCGCCCTCAGTTCCTCGATCGCGGCGTCATAGACAGTGACGTCGGATGCGCCCTTCGACCGTTCGATCCCGAACACGACGACATCGCGACCGCGGACCTTGGCGATAGACACCTGCTCAGAGAAACCGTCACTGACATCGGCGACATCGGCCAGTTTGACGCTGCGCCCGCCCGCAAGCGCGACCTGCGTCTGCGACAGTTCATAGGCATCGCGCGCATTGCCCAGCACGCGCACGGACTGTCGCGATCCGGCAATCTCTGCCTTGCCGCCGCTGATATTGAGATTGACCTGCCGCAGCGCATTGTTGACCTGCCCGGCGGTCACACCCAGCGACTGCATGCGCTGGGGATCCAGGACAACGCGAATTTCCCGGTCCACCCCGCCAAACCGGCTGACCGCGGCCATTCCCTGGATACCCAGCAGGCGGCGCGCCACCGTATCGTCAACGAACCAGCTGAGCTGTTCCATGGTCATGTCATCGGCGCGCACTGCGAAAATGCCGATCGGCCCGGCCCCGCCCGGTTCCACCTTCGAAATCTGCGGCTCCAGAATCCCGTCCGGCAGATCCCCGCGAACCTGGTCCACGGCATTCTTGACCTCGTTCACCGCGTCGTTGGAATTGGTGCCGATCACGAACTGCACCATCGTGCGGCTGCTGCCTTCAGTGGCGGTGGACTGGATTTCATCCACCCCGCTGATCGAACGGACCGCCGCCTCGACCTTTTCGGTGATCTGGCTGGTTATCTCCGATGGCGCGGCGCCCGGCTGCACCACTGACACCGTGACCATCGGAAAGTCGACATCAGGCAGGTCGTTCACATCCATACGGATGAAGGCGACGATCCCTGCCAGCAGCAGGCCGGCGAATACGGTCAGCGGAACGATCGGATTGCGGATCGACCACGCCGACATGTTGCGAAGGCTCATGGTGGCGCTCCGCTCAACGCGCCGTGGACTTGACAAGCCTCGGCTTGACCTTGTCCCCCGCCGCCAGGAACGCGCCTGCGCGCAGCACGACCTTTTCCTTGCCGGTCAGCCCCTGCTCAATCACGATGCCCTTGTCGGTCACCAGACCGGTGCGCACCGCGCGCCTGACCACCTTGTCATCCTTGCCCAGGACATAGACAAAAGCGCCCTTCTGGTCCGAAAGAATGGCAGACTCCGGAAGCACCGGGGCGGACACCGCCTGACTGGAAAGGAAGGCCGAAGCGAAGCCGCCGGGGCGCAATTCGGGCGCGTAGGCAAGTGCGATGCGCACCGTGCCCTGCCGGGTCTGTTGATCGATAACGGGCGAAATCTGCCAGATCTGTCCGGCAAAGACTTTCTGCGTTCCAGCAGGAATCACCTCTGCCGCAATCCCGGTCGCAAGCATCGCGAGGTCGTTTTCGCTGACTTTTGCCAGCATTTCCATCTCGCCACCCCGGGCGATACTGAACAGCACCGTCGCTCCGCCCGCCACGACCTGACCGGGTTCCACATTGCGGGTCAGCAGCAGGCCTGCGGCCGGCGCGATAATGTCCAGCCGCGCAGTGCGGGCGCGCTGTTCGCCAAGCTGGGCGCGGGCCACATTGACCCGCGCGACGGCCCCATCGCGCGTCGCGACCAGCCGGTCGATATCCGCCTTGGAGATGAAACCGCGATCCACCAGTTTCAGCCCGCGATCGAGATTGGCCTGGGCCAGCTTCGCATCGGCAATCGCGACTTCGAGCTGAGCAGCATCAGCCGCAACCTGCTGGCTCTGCACCGAACGATCAATCACGGCGAGCACCTGCCCCTGCCGCACCCAGTCGCCCGGCTCCACGGGAACCGAAATGATGCGCCCGCCTTCTCCCACCGAGCCGACCGGCATTTCGCGCCGCGCCGCCAGCGTGCCAGTCGCCTCGACCCGGCCGGTGACTGCGCCTGCGCCGGGCGCGATCACGCTGACCACGGGCAGTTGCGAATCGCCAGGCGAAGCGAAGGGATCTTCCGGACCCGAAGAATGCAGCAGTACATAGAGCGCCGCAGCGATCGCTGCGACCACACCAAGCACGACGAGCGGCCTGCGCCTGCAGAATGCGCCTGCGCGGGCAATCACGCCGGGTGCGGCATCGTCATCCGGCAGGGGATCGCTGCTCTGAGTATCAAGAGGGGTCTCGTAATTCATTGTCCCGTCGCCATGATCTGCCGCGTTGGTGAACTCCGAGAACCCGCCAGGTCCGCGCCGCCCCGAAAGGCCAGGCCAGAACCCGCTTCGCGCCGGACCCGTCGGAATATAGGTGCAGCCGGGCGCAAGGTAAAGGAAAGGCGGGCCACTTCTCTAAGTGACCCGCCCCAACCCGCTTTAAGTTGATCGCCTTTCTAGCGGACGCGACCGCGCTGCACCAGATTGACGATGGCCAGCAGGATGGCCGCACCGGCAATGGCGATGACCAGCCCCGGCAACGAGAATTCCTTCACTGATCCCTGCACCCCGAACAGCGGGCCTGACAGCGCGTTGCCGATCACCGAACCGACGCAGCCTACCACGATGTTCCAGAAGATGCCCATGGATGCATCCCGGTTCATTACCTTGCTGGCTAGCCAGCCGGCGACGCCCCCGACGATCAATGCAATTATCCAGCCCATTGTTCTCTCCTTCGCGCGACAACGGGATGTTTGCTCGGACCGGACATTACGCCCGGTCCTTCTGTTCCCGGCGCGGCGCCACTGTACCCTGTCTGGGGCCGAAACGCAAAAAAGGCCGGAAAATCCGGCCTTTCTCTCCAACCGCATGGGCTGTGATCAGTATTTGAGCTGGCGTTCGTAGAGGTCGCGATAATGCTGGATTCGCGTGACTCGCAAACCCTGCATGCCCGAACGGTCCACTGCCCGCTGCCAGGACGCGAATTCTTCCAGCGTGAGGTCATAGCGTTCAAGCACCTCGTCAATCGTCAGCAGGCCGCCATTGACCGCCGCCACGACTTCCGCCTTGCGCCGCACGACCCAGCGCCGGGTGTTCGCGGGCGGCAGCGACTCAATGGTCAGCGGCTCCCCGAGAGGGTCGATGACCTGAGCTGGCCGGATTTTCTGGTTCTCAATCATTCTTTTCCCCGATCGCCGGATGTGCCGTCGTCCTCAACTGCAGCGACTGTGCGACCTGCGCCTTTGCCATTGCCTAAATCATTTGGGTTAACGTCTGGTTCCCCATGGTCGAGCGAGCGAATCCGGAGCGCCGCGCCGGAATCGAAACTGGATGTTGCGCCGCTACCCGTTCGAACGGCACTGCCGCGCACTGCCCGCAAGGCGGAAAGCCGCGCGGACAATTCGGACCAGCCGATCGGGCGCAGAACATCGCCTTCGCCAAATCCTGCCCGCAAGAGGGATTTTTCTTCCATGATGTTGCCGCCCTTACGCCAGCACCGGTCAACATGAGGTAAACTGCGGCTTTACCCTGAGTTTAGAATTGACGCCGCCGCCTGCCTGCTGGCGCTTTCCCCCTGCGACCCGGCGGTGTAAGGGCCGCGCCATGCCTGAGGCCACTCATCTGCTCGCGCCCGGCGATGCCGCCGCGCTGTTCGACCTGCCCCGCCCGGCGGCGCAGTGCCGGATCGTTGTCGCCATGTCCGGCGGGGTGGACAGTTCGGTGGTCGCAGCGCTGGCAGCGGCGAGCGGGGCCGAGGTGATCGGCATTACCCTGCAGCTTTATGACTATGGCGCGGCGACCGGGCGCAAGGGCGCATGCTGCGCCGGCGACGATATTCGCGATGCACGCCAGGTGGCAGAGCGGCTGGGCATCGCGCATTATGTGTTCGATCATGAAAGCGCCTTCCGCAGCGAAGTGGTGGAACGCTTCGCGGAGGATTACCTGGCCGGGCGCACCCCGATCCCCTGCATTCGCTGCAATATGGGGCCCAAATTCACCGATCTGCTGGCCATGGCGCGCGATCTTGGCGCGGATTGCCTGGCGACGGGCCACTATGTGCGGCGGGTCGCAGGCGTGGCCGGGCCGGAACTGCATCGCGCGCTCGACCCGGCCCGTGACCAGAGCTATTTTCTCTATGGCACGACGGATGCACAACTCGATTTCCTGAGGTTTCCGCTGGGCGGGCTGCCCAAGGACGAAGTGCGCGCGCTGGCCGCGCAATATCACCTCAAGGTGGCGGCCAAGCCTGACAGCCAGGACATCTGCTTCGTTCCCGATGGCGATTATGCGCGGATCGTGCGGGAAATCCGCCCCGAAGGCGCACGCAGCGGCGCAATCGTCCACGCGCTGGACGGCAGCGTGCTGGGCGAACATCGTGGCATCATTCACTATACGGTCGGTCAGCGGCGCGGGCTGGAAATCGGCGGTCAGCCCGAACCTCTCTACGTCGTCGCGCTGGATGCTGAAAAAGCCGAAGTGCGCGTCGGGCCGCGCCACATGCTCGCCGTATCAGCAGCACGGATCAGCGAAACGAATCTGATCGGGCCGATGCCCGCGCCGGGCGATGCCGCAAGGCTGACGGCCAAGGTCCGCTCGCTCGCCCTGCCCGTGCCGGTAACGCTCGAAGGCGCAGCAGGCGATGGGCGCACTGTCACCATCCGTTTCGCCCGCCCTGAATATGGCGTGGCGCCCGGACAGGCAGCAGTGCTTTACCTTGATGACCGGGTCATTGCGGGCGGCTGGATCGAGGAGACCGAAGCGGCGGCCTGATCCGGCTTGTCAATCTTCCCAATTGTCGAGGACGCAACCCCAGCCCCGCCGCCAGTGCGCGGTTTCGCTGGCAAGGCCAGGGACGCGCGCGGTCACGCTTTTCGCGTCATCATCCACGCTCAGCATCACGATCTCCATGCCCGGCTCGAAATCGGCCCGGCAGCTGCCCGCCTCGCGCCCGTCGAGAAAGTGACACGAGCACCCGATTCGCGCGCCATAGGCTGCCCCCAGTCGCGCCTGATCAGTCAGCGGCTGGCGATAGGCAAAGCCGAGCACGGCCAGCGCTGCCCCGACCAGCAGCAACAGCCTCATCCCGGTTGAAAACCGGCGCTTGCCTGCCCGGGCGCGAGACGGTTTGCGGCGCGCGGATTTCTTTGCGGTTGCCATATTTTCCTGCATCGGCGAGTGAGGCGCGGCCATGTTGCGCCGCGCCCTCCTTATCGCCTCGCTCTCACTGCTGCCAGCCCTGGCAGGATGCGGCGAGACCAGCGACGCACAACCACCCGCAGAGCTGAGCGCCGCCGCACTGCAAGCCGTGGCCGAGGACGCGGGCGCCCCGCGCGACCAGCTGGCCCGTGCGATCGACCGGCTGTTTGCGGATGATTCGATGGGCGCGACCCGCGCGGTGATCGTGATGTATGGCGGCAAAGTAGTCGGCGAACGCTATGCCACGGGCTTTGGTCCCGAGACCCGTTTCCTCGGCTGGTCGCTGTCCAAGACGGTAACGGCGGTCGCGGTCGGACTGCTGGTTGCGGAAGGCAAGCTGCGCCTGGATCAGACTCCGCCCATCCCGCGCTGGCAGCGGCCTGGCGATCCGCGCGGCGAAATCACCCTGCGCCAACTGTTGCAGATGCGCTCTGGCCTGCGCAATCAGGAAATGGCGGAAAAGGAATACGAAGGCAGCGCCGCGCGGCTGCTATTCATGGACGGGCGCGACGACATGGCGGGCGAGGCGGAAGCGCAGCCGCTGGAATCGGAACCGGGTGCACGCTTCGAATATTCGACCGCCAGCGCCGTGATCCTTGCGGACATCGTCACCCGCGTGCTGGCCGGCGAAGCACATCCCGCTCGCCGCCAGGCGGTGACGGACCGGTTCCTGCGCGATCGCCTGTTCGCCCCGCTTGGCCTGGAATCGATGACCGCCGAATATGACGCGGCTGGCACCTTTATTGGCGGGGCGATGATCCATGCCACCGCGCGCGACTGGGCCAGATTCGGCGAATTCCTGCGCCATGGCGGATCAGTGAAGGGCGCCCAGATCCTCCCGCGCGGCTGGATCGCCTTCATGCGCAAACCCAGCCCGCGCGCGCCCGATTATGGCGCGCAATTATGGCTGAACCGCCCGTCAGGCGGGGAGCGCGAGGTGCTGTTCCCCGCACAGGGCCCCGCAGATGCCTTCGGCATGGCCGGGCATCTGGGCCAGTATGTGATCGTCTCGCCACGCCAGCGGCTGACCGTGGTGCGCCTGGGCATGACTGATGAGGAACATCAGCGCGACGTGGTCAGGGGCATCGCCGGCATTTTCGCGCTGTATCCGCTGCGCTGAAGGGCGCGCCGCTCAGCGTCAGGAAGGCTTGTTCACCGATTCTTCAACCGCTGCGAGAACATCCTCGGCCGCCATCCCGGTTTCGTCCACATGGCCCTCCGGATCCGGATGAATCAGGATTTCCACGCCAGGGAATTCCTTGAGGAGCTTGTATTCGATCTCGTCCATGACCCGGTGCGCCTCGGTCACGGTCATCCGGCCATCAACCCAGACGTGAAACTGCACGAAATCCCGGTTTCCTGACGTGCGCGTGCGCAAGTCGTGCACCCCGCGCAATTCCGGGTGACGGCCCAGCACCTGAATGAAGCGTTCGCGCTTTTCTTCCGGCCATTCGCGATCCAGCAACTGGTCGATCGCCTCGCTGGAGGCATGCCATGCGCCCCAGCCCAGCCACAATGCGATGCCGAAACCGAAAATCGGATCCGCCCCGGCAAGTCCCGCATATTGATCCAGCGCCAGCGCCGCGATCACGGCGAGATTGAGCAGAACATCGGATTTGTAATGCAAATGGTCCGTCGCAATCGCGATGCTGCCCGTCTTGCGGATGACATGGCGTTGCCAGGCCAGCAGGCCAAAAGTGGCGACCAGCGCGATCACCGAAACGGCGATGCCCTCATTCGCTGCCTCGGTGCGGGCACCTACGATGAATTGCGAGATCGAGCGAAAGGCAAGGGTCAACGCCGAGAGCGATATCAGCGCCACCTGGAACATGGCGGCGAGCGCTTCTGCCTTGCCATGCCCGAAGCGATGTTCGCGGTCCGCGGGCTGAGCGGCCGCCCATACGCCCATGAGCGTCGCCACGCTGGCGATAAAGTCCAGCGTTGTGTCGGCGAGGCTACCGAGCATCGCGGTTGAGCCGGTAGACAGCGCGGCCCAGGCCTTGAGCCCGATCAGCAGCAAGGCGACCGCAATGCTGGCCAGTGCGGCGCTGCGTGTGAGAGCGGCGCGGGAGGTTTCAGCCCCGCTCATGGGAACAGCAGCGTACTGGCCCAGCCATCGCCCGAGCGGGTGAACTGGCGCCGTTCATGCAGGCGATGAGCGCGATCGATCCAGAATTCGATCCGCCGGGGCTGCACGCGAAACCCGAACCAATGCGCCGGGCGTTCCACCTCGCCATCGGCATAGCGCGCCCGCGCCGCTTCGTAGCGTGCGAGGAAGGTCGCTCGCGAATCGAGCACGGCAGACTGGTCCGAGGCCACCGCGCCCAGTTGCGAATCCCGGTGGCGACTGGCGAAATAGGCGTCAGCCTCTGCCTCACTTACCTGTTCGAGCGGACCTTCGATGCGAATCTGGCGACGCAGGCTCTTCCAGTGGAACAGCAGCGCCGCCTGGGGATTGGCTTGCAAGTCCGCGCCCTTGTGGCTGCGGCTGTTAGTGTAAAAGACAAACCCGTCTCGCCCATGGCCCTTGAGCAGTACCATGCGCACTGATGGCGCGCCGTCGGGTGTGGCCGTGGCCAGCGCCATCGCGTTGGAATCATTGGGTTCGCTGATCCGCGCCTCGGCGTACCAGTCATCGAATATGGCAAACGGATCGCCATGCGGGATGGCGTCCTGGCCAGCTTGGCTGTCATCGCTCATGATCTGCCCCTACCGCCCTCGACGCGCCAAGGAAAGTCTTGCTCTTGCTGATGTGCGCAACCGTCCCTAGCTAGTCGGCATGGCTGATCCCTATTCCACTCTTGGCGTGGCGCGCGGCGCGACCGAAAAGGACATCAAATCCGCCTATCGCAAGCTCGCTAAGGAGCTGCATCCAGACCGGAACAAGGACAACCCCAAGGCAGCGGACCGCTTTGCCGAAGTGACCCGCGCGTACGATCTGCTGTCCGACAAGGACAAGCGCGCCCAGTTCGACCGGGGCGAAATAGACGCGGACGGGAACCCCGCCAACCCCTTCGCGGGGATGGGCGGGAGTCGCGGCGCGGCGGGCAGCCAGCGCGGATTCGGCGGCGGTTTCGAGGGTTTCGGCGGCGGGGACGCGGTTGACCTTGACGATCTGCTCGGCGGCATTTTCGGCGGCATGGGCGGGCGCGGGGCGCGCACCAGCGCCGGAATGGGCGGCGGATTTGGCGGACGCCGCGCAGCGCCGCCACGCGGCGCCAATGTCCAGTACCGGCTCAAGGTTCCCTTCGCTGACGCGGCGGGGCGCAAGGACCAGCGCATCACCCTGTCGGATGGCAAGACAATCGACCTGAAGCTGCCGGCCGGCGTCGAGGATGGCACGCAGATGCGCCTCAAGGGCAAGGGCGAGCAGGGCCCCGGCGGCGCAGGCGATGCACTGGTGACGATCGCGATTGAATCCCATCCTTTCTTCAAACGCGACGGCGATGACGTGCGGCTGGACCTGCCGATCTCGCTGGACGAGGCGGTTAACGGTGCCAAAGTCAAGGTGCCGACTGTCGAAGGCGCGGTGATGCTGACCATCGCCCCCTGCACCAGCGCGGGCAAGGTGCTGCGCCTCAAGGGCAAGGGATTCACGAAAAAGGACGGCAACCGCGGGGACCAGCTGGTCAGCCTGGAGATCGACCTGCCGCAGCAGGACGAGGATCTGGCCCGCCGGCTGGAAGGATGGCGGGATCCGCGCGCGTTGAGGGCCAAGTTCGGGGTCTGATGGACCACCGGCCAGAATCCTCGCCCCCGTCTGTCAGCGACATCAGTGCGCGCAGTTGGCCATTGCACGATTATTCACCCGAAGCCCGCAGGCGCGAGGCGATCCATGCCCGGCAGGCGCAGGTCCAGCGGCTGGGATTTCGCGGCGCGGTTCGCGAGGCATTCGCCCCGGGTGCACGTCTGCGTGCCGTGCTGGTGCGGGTCGCAGTCGGCACATGGAATGACGGCTTCATTCACGCCGGCAATCTTGCCTATATGGCGATTCTGGCGATTTTTCCCTTTTTCATCCTCGGTGCGGCCATGCTGAGCCTGTTCGGCGGTGGCTGGGATCCGGACGAGATCGTCCGGACGATCATCACCGCCATGCCGCCGGTGGTTGGCAATGTCATCGCACCTGTAGCCAAGAATGTGATCGCAGCGCGAACCGGATGGTTGCTGTGGGCCGGTGCCGCAGTTGGGCTGTGGACGGTCAGCAGCCTGATCGAAACGCTGCGCGACATTCTGCGCCGCGCTTATGGCACTGAACGAACGCTCGGCTTCTGGCACCATCGCCTGTCATCAGTGGCGCTGATTGTTGGCGCGGTGACTCTGCTGATCGCATCCTTCATCGTGCAGGTATTGATCGGTACCGCTGAGGAACTGATTGACGCACAGATGCCGCAGCTCGCACCGCTCCTCGAACACCTCTCGATCTCCCGCATACTTCCTGCACTGGCGCTGTTCGGATCGATCTACACCTTGTTCTACACGCTGACCCCGGCGGGTTACCGCGCGCCTTCCTATCCGAAGTGGCCGGGCGCCGTGCTGGTGACTGCCTGGTGGATGGGGGTGAGTTTCGGCCTGCCGCCCCTGTTGAGAACGATTTTCGCCTATAATCTGACCTATGGCAGTCTGGCCGGAGTGATGATCTCCCTTTTCTTTTTCTGGCTGGTCGGACTAGGAATGGTTATCGGGGCGGAACTGAACGCCGCACTGGCGGTATCGCCTGAGGAACACGAAATGCATGAGCGGATCGAAGCCGGGACAGAACAGATGCGCAACCAGGGAGACGCAAGCGAATGAGCGGTCTGATGGCAGGCAAGCGCGGACTCATCATGGGTCTGGCCAATGACAAGTCACTGGCATGGGGCATCGCCCGCAAGCTGGCCGAACATGGTGCGGAGCTGGCCTTTTCCTATCAGGGCGATGCGCTGGAAAAGCGTGTGCGGCCGCTGGCCGAATCGCTTGGGTCGGATTTCCTGATAGAATGCGACGTGTCGAACATGGATGCGCTCGACACGGCTTTCGACACGATCCGGGCGCGCTGGGAAACGCTGGATTTCGTGGTTCACGCGATCGGCTTTTCCGACAAGAACGAGCTGCGCGGCCAGTTCGTGGACACCAGTCTCGAAAATTTCCTGATGACCATGAACATTTCCGCGTACAGCCTGGTGTCCGTGGCCAAGCGCGCGCGCGCCATGATGCCCGATGGCGGCTCCATCCTGACGCTGACCTATTACGGGGCGGAAAAGGTTGTTCCCCATTACAATGTCATGGGTGTGGCCAAGGCCGCGCTTGAAACCAGTGTCAAATATCTGGCGAACGACCTCGGGCCCGAAAATATCCGCGTCAACGCGATTTCGGCAGGGCCGATCAAGACGCTGGCGGCCAGCGGGATCGGCGATTTCCGCTATATCCTCAAGTGGAACGAACTGAACGCGCCGCTGCGCCGTAACGTCACGATTGACGATGTCGGCGGCGCAGGCCTTTATATGCTGTCAGATCTTTCATCGGGCGTGACCGGTGAGGTACATCATGTCGATGCAGGCTATCACCTGGTCGGCATGAAGCAGGGAGACGCGCCGGATATCGCACTCGCCTGAAGAACGGCAGCGGCGGGGCGGGGCTTCAGCCCGCCTTGCGCATTTCGCCAGCGATGATCGCAGGCACGGGCTGGTCCGGCCAGATGCCGCGCGTATCATAGACCAGCTTGTCCGCCCGCTCGGCCAGCGGCACCGCCTTGAACACGTCATGATCGACCAGCACGATCAGCACGTCGCGATCTTCCAGCGCGGTGTCGATATCGATCAGCTGCGCGCCCGTGTCCGTGAATTCCTTGGGCAGCTGCGCCGCATGAGGTTCTACCGCATGGATACGTTCGCCGAACCGGCGCGCCAGCGTGGCCGCCACCAGCCGCGCCGGGCTTTCACGAAAATCGTCGATATTGGCCTTGAAGGCAAGGCCAAGGCAGGCAACCTTCGCGCCGGGCGCAGATTCGACAAGTTCGGTCGCGCGCGCGATGGCATGGTGAATCTTGCTGTCATTCACCCCGCGCGCGGTGCGGATCAGCGGCGCCTGTTCGGGCGCGCCATGAACGATGAACCAGGGATCGACCGCGATGCAATGCCCGCCCACGCCCGGGCCGGGCTGCAGGATGTTGACGCGCGGATGGCGATTGGCGAGGCGGATCACCTCCCACACATCCAGACCCATCGCATCGGCGATGATCGACAGTTCATTGGCAAAGGCGATGTTGACGTCGCGATAGGCGTTTTCGACCAGCTTGGTCATTTCGGCTGAACGCGCATCAGTGGTGACGCAGGTGCCCCGCACAAAACGCTTGCAGAAGGACAGCGCCTTGCGCGCGCAACGCGGGGTGATGCCGCCGATCGACCGGTCATTATTCGCCAGCTCTTCCAGAATCCGTCCGGGCAGGACGCGTTCCGGGCAATAGGCGATAGCGATATCCGGCGTCTCGCGCGTCAGGCCGGGCAGTTTGAGGTCGGGCCGGAGGCTGGCGATGAGGTCGCGCATCTGCTCGGTCGTGCCGACCGGCGAGGTGGATTCAAGAATAATGATGTTGCCCGGGCGCAGCACACGCGCAACTTCCTGCGCTGCAGACAGCACGAAGGAGATGTCTGGCGTATGCTTGCCATCGCGGGCAAAGGGCGTCGGCACCGCGATGACGAAGGCATCGGCAGCTTGGACCGTTTCCGCCGCGACCAGTAGGCCGCGCTGGACCACGCCGCGCACCAGCCCGTCCAGATCGACCTCCTCGATGTGGATTTCGCCGCGATTGATCGTAGCCACGACCTCCGGCGAAACGTCCACCCCCAGCACCCTCGCGCCGGAACGGGCAATGATGGCGGCGGTGGGAAGGCCGATATAGCCAAGCCCGACAACACAGACGTCCGGCATTTGCGATGTGTGCATGCTTTCTGGTCCCCTGCAGGAATGCAAGGCCCGGCATGGCGCAAAGGGGTAAATATTGCGGTAACGCTAAACCATTTTCGCAGCGCGTTCAGCCCGTGGCGAGCAATTCCACGATGCGGCCCGCGCTGTTCCCGTCGCCGAACGGATTATGCGCCCGGGCCATGGCGGCATAGGCGGCCGGATCATCAAGCAGGCGGGTCGCTTCGGCAACGATCCGCGCGGCATCCGTGCCAACCAGGCGCGCCGTGCCCGCTGCGACCCCTTCGGGCCGTTCGGTGGTGGAACGCATGACCAGCACCGGCTTGCCTAGTGCGGGCGCTTCCTCCTGCACGCCGCCGCTGTCCGTCAGCATCAGGGTGGAGATATCAAGCAACCGGGCGAAACCGGGATAATCGAGCGGTTCGATCAGCGCGACATTGTCCAGCCCGTCCAGCGCCGCCATCATCACCTTGCGCACATTGGGGTTGAGATGAACGGGGAAAATCACCGCCACATCGGGCCGGGCCGCAAGCTGGCGGATGGCGGCGGCGATATGATCCATGCCTTCGCCAAAATTCTCGCGCCGGTGACTGGTGACGCCAATAATCCGCTTGCCTGCAAACCGCGCTTCCACCTCTGCCAGCCCTGCCGCCAACGCGGGCCTGCGCGCAATTTCCGCAGTCACCCAGTGCAGCGCATCAATCACCGTATTGCCGGTGACGTGAATCGCGGCGGGATCGACATTTTCCGCCCGCAATGCCGCCGCCGCCGTTGCAGTGGGGGCGAAGTGCTGCCGGGCGATCGTGCCGATCACCTTGCGGTTCACCTCTTCAGGCCAGGGGTGGTAGATATTGCCGCTGCGCAGCCCCGCCTCGACATGACCCACCGGAATCTTGCGGTAATAGGCTGCCAGCGCCCCGCACATCGCGGTCGCCGTGTCGCCCTGCACCACCACCCGGTCAGGCCGTTCTTCATCCATCACCCGGCCAAGCCCGGTCAGCAGGCTGGCGGTCAGCCCGTCCAGCGTCTGGTCCGGCTGCATGACGTCGAGATCATGGTCAGGAACGACCCCCGCGATGTCCAGCACCTGGTCCAGCATGGCGCGATGCTGCCCCGAAACACAGATATGCGAAATGAAGCGCGCATCACCGCCCAGCGCATGGACCAGCGGAAACAGCTTGATCGCTTCGGGACGGGTTCCGAAGACGGTGAGGATTTTCAAGGCCATGGCGGGCGCTTTAGCGCCAAATGGTTAAAGGCGCATTGGCGATCTAGCCCGGCCTATTCGGCGGGTTCGTAAGCGGCGGTGCCGTCATCCTTGTCAGCGGGTAGTTCGACCGGGCCGGCGGCGTCTTCGGCGGCCTTGCGCTCAAAATAAGCGGCCTCCTCTTCCTCGACCCGTGCCTGCGCGGCGGCGGCCTCGGCATCGACGCCCGACATGCGCTCCTCGCGCGCCTTGGCGATCAATTCGCTGAACCGGATCGACGAGCTTTCCTTGCGCTCCGCCGCGGCCTTGTCGATCAGCTGCTGCGTACAGCCCAGCTCGCCCCCGCCGCCGACCGGCGAGCAGGAATTGATGCCGGTGTTGCCGACGGTTTCATAAGCCAGCACCCGTTCGGTCCAGGCGCTGTTGGCCGGATCTTCGCTCAATCGCAGGTCTTCGGGGATACGATAGCGTTCGCCTTCGTCCTTGCGCGCGCAGACCGTGATTTCCGCAGCGGTCGAGACCGGGCATTCGTCATCGCCATAGATGATCAGCTGATTGACGCGATAATCGCCCGCGGCTTCATCCTCCTGCGCGGCGACAGGTGCGGCAAGGCCAAGCGCAAGGGCGAAGGTGGCGAGGACGGCGGAACTGATGATACGCATTGGCTCTATTCTCCGGGGCGGGCGGTCCCGCCGTGAACACATCTGGCAACTTACCGGCTGAATTGGCGATTAAGCCAGTAAAATATCCCGCACCTTGTCGCGCATCAATGCGCGCGGTCAAATCCGTTCTGACAGGCGGATGGCCAGACGGCAGCCAAGCCGGATCGCCCCGTGCAGGAGGGGATACGCAGGCGCCTGTTCCGCGCCCGCCGCCAGCGCGGCGTCGCGGTGCGCGCGTTCGTCCTCGCGAAATTCGGCGACGACGCCGCGCAACTCGGCATCGTTGCCTGCCTCGTCCAGCTCTTCCAGCTGGCGCGAATAATGCCGGTCGATCTCTTCTTCCACCGCAGCGGTGCAGGCCATCGCCGCTTCCGGCCCAATCAGCGCAGTGACCGCGCCCAGCGCAAATCCTGTGACCGACCACAGCGGTTGCAGCGCCGTCGGGCGCACCCCGCGTTCGGCAATCAGCGCGTCGAAGCGGGCAAGATGAGCGTCTTCCTGCCGGGCCATCCCTGCGATTTCCGCCGCATGCGGCCCGCTGCGCCCCAGCACCGCCAATTGCCCCGCATAAATGCGCGTCGCGCCGAACTCGCCGGCGTGATCGACCCGGATCATGCGGCTGGTATCGGGGCCCTTCATGCGCTTTTCCTGGCCGTCAGGACCAGAACCGTCAGTGCCGATACCGTCGAGATCAGGAAATTCCACCCTGCCAGCGAGATGGAGAACAGGCTCCACTGTACTTCGTCGCAGCGCACCAGCGGCGCGGCGAACACCGCCTCGAGCGGATCGGCAGAGCCGGTCGCCACCGGATTGGAACAGGCGCTCAGCCCCTCCCACCAGCCATATTCGACCCCGGCATGAAAGGCGCCGATCAACCCGGAGGTAATAATCGCCAGCGCGGCCAGCGCGGTCCAGACCTTCTGCGGCGGGATGACAAAGCCAAGCGCGGCCAGCCCGATGGCGGCAAAATGGGGATAACGCTGCCACCAGCACATTTCGCAGGGGTAAAGGCCAAACGCATATTGCCCGATATATGCGCCCGCCAGCAGGAAGGCCGGTACCGCCAGCGCCAGCAGGCGCGCGAAACCGTAACGGTCCGTCATCGTCAGCGCCGCTGCGCCATCAGCGCGGTGCCACCGGCACGGCGCAGCGTTTCCAGCGCATAATGCAGCTGGAAATCCTTGATCCCCTGCTTTTCCAGCTCTTCCGGCGTGGCGGTGAAACGCGGATCCTCCTTGGTGTCGCCTTCCAGTTCCTTGTCGTCGAGGTTGATCTCGTTCACCAGATGGCCGCGCAGATCGGATTCGCGATAACGCAGCTTCGCCCGCTTCGCGCGATCCGGATCGGACAATTGCGGCACGGCGATATCGGGTTCGATCCCGCCTTCCTGCACGGACCGGCCCGACGGGGTGAAATAGCGGGCCGTCGTCAGCTTGAGCGCGCTGTCCTGCGTCAGCGGCAGCAGCGTCTGCACGCTGCCCTTGCCGAAGCTGCGTTCGCCCATGATCAGGGCGCGCTTGTGATCCTGCAGGGCGCCCGCAACGATTTCGGAGGCAGAGGCGGAACCCGCATCGATCAGCACCACCATCGGCACGCCCGGGGCCGCTTCGCCGCGATAAACGCTTTCCGAGCGGTAATAGATATTCTCGCTCTTCACCCGGCCGCGCTGGGACACGATATCGCCATCAGTCAGGAACAGGTCGGACAGGGCCACCGCCTCGTCCAGCGATCCGCCGGGATTGGAGCGCAGGTCAAGCAGCAATCCCTTGAGTGTCCCGCCCGCCTCGCGCCGCAGCTTGCGCACTTCACTGCGCACATCCTCGCCGACATCGCGTGAAAATTCATTGACGGTCACCACGCCGATCTTGCCCTGCTGCAGTTCGGAGGTGACCGGCTGCAATTCGATCACCCCGCGCACCACGGTGATATCCAGCGGCTCATCGCGGCCCGGGCGGAAGATGGTGAGGCGGATGCTGGTCCCGGCGGGGCCGCGCATCTGGGCCACTGCCTCGTCCAGCTCCAGCCCGTAGATCAGCTTGCCATCCAGGTGAGTCACGAAATCGCCTGCCTTCACCCCTGCCTTTTCAGCCGGGCTGCCGCGCATGGGCGAAATGACCTTGACCGCGCCATCATCGCTGGTGACGGACAGGCCAAGCCCCTGATAATTGCCGTCCATCAAGGTTTCGAGCCGTTCGAGATCAGACACGTCGAGATAGGAGGAATGCGGGTCGAGCGCGGCCAGCATCCCGTCAATCGCGCCACGCACCAGCACTTCGTCGTCCACCTCTTCGACATAGCTGGCCTTGATCCGCTGATAAGTGGCGAACAGCTTGCCGAACTGGGGCGCGCTGCGCGCGTCGACCGCAGCCAGCCCGGCAGTGGCGAGGGGAAGCATGGCGACGGCAGTCACTAGAGCGGCGGAACGCATGAGCGGCGCAATTTTCATGGCGCGCTTCTATCGCGCAGCGCGGCTGAATACCAGATGACGATTGCACCATTGCCCGAGCACGGATCAGCGCATGATTTCCAGCGGGTTGACCGGCTCGCCCGCCCGCCGCAGTTCCAGCGTGAGGGCGGGGTTGCGCGCCGCCGCAATCCCGAGCGGCGATCCACTGACCAGTTGCTGGCCCACCTGCACGTCAACCCGGCCCAGCCCGGTGACCAGGCTGGTCCAGCCGCCGCCGTGTTCGATGATGACGATCCGGCCATAGCCGCGATAAGGACCGGCAAAGGCGACGCGGCCGCCAGCCGGGGCAATGATCTGTGCACTGGCGCGCGGCGCCAGCGTGATCCCCACGCTTTGCGTGCCGCCACCGCGAATCGCGCCGAACCCGGCAATCGTGCGCCCTGCCACGGGCAGCTGATAGGCGCCCGGCGGGCGATCAACACCCTCCACTGCGGGGGCGGAAGGGGAATTCATCACCTCGGATTCGGCGGGGCGCGGCGGACGCATGATCGGGCCGGGCAGGGCGGCCAGCCGCTGGCGCAGGTTGCCGATTTCATCGAGTTGCCCGATCAGCGTATCGAGATCGCGCGCCTGTTCGCCCAGCGCCAGCGCGCGTTCCGCCTCGCGCGCGGCGGTCCCGCTGGCCTGGCGCTGCGCCAGTCGCTGGCGGGTCTCCAGAGCCGCGAGCTGCTTGCGCCGCACCTCCAGCCCGGCCTCATCCGCGCGGCGGCGATCAATCAGCGCATTCGCACGCTGCGCCAACTGGCGATTCTTCGCGATTTCCGCGCGCAGGCTGGCCGTTCGCCGCTCCACCTGCGGGATAGCCGCAGCCAGCACGGCCCGCATATAGACCAGATCCTGCAGCGAACCGGGCCTGAGCACGGACAGCGCCATCGGGCGGCGGGACAATTTCTGCAATGCCGCGGTCAGACGCACCAGCGGGCGCTGCATCCGGGCAAGGCGCTGGCGCTGAATCGCCCGCTCCCGCGTCACGATGCGCAGGCGCGCCTCGCTCGCCGCGATGGCGGCTTCGGACTGCTGAATGCGCGCAGCCAGCGCAGCGGCTTCGCGCGCGGTTTTTTCCACCGCCTCGTTCGCCCGGGTCGCCTCCGCCTCCAGCCGCGCGCCGCGCGCCTCCGCCTCGCGCTGCGCGGCCAGCGCCTGTTGCAGCGCGGTGCGCGCTGATCCGGGGTCAGCCGGTCGCGGGCCGGACTGGGCCGCACCCGATCCCGCCAGCAGGGCCAGCGGCACAAGCAGGGGCCAGCCGATAAAACCGCGTATCATGGCCCCACCCTGCCCAATCATCCGCCGCGATGGTAGGGGTGACCAGCGAGAATGCTGGTCGCCCGGAACAATTGCTCCAGCAGCATGGCCCGGGCCAGCAGGTGCGGCCAGGTCGCCGCGCCAAAGGCCAGCAGCAGATCGGCCCCGTCGCGTTCGGCCTGATCGTGCCCGTCCGCTGCGCCCAGCAGGAAGCGCGTCTCGCGCACGCCATCGTCGCGCCAGCGCCCCAGCAGCGCGGCGAAATCCTCTGATGAAAGCTGTTTGCCGCGCTCGTCCAGCACCACCTGGCGGTGCGGGGTGAGCGGTGCGGGAAGGCGGCCGCCACGTTCGGGCAATTCGGTCGTGACCAGCGGCCAGGCAATGCGCCGGGCATAGCGGTCAGCCAGTTCGGCTTCGGGCGAGCGGCCAATCTTGCCACGGGCGATCACATGCAGGCGCATGCACCGCCCTATGCCCCGATTGGCCCCGCTTGTCTAAGCCTGACCGGCCGCGGGGACCGGGGCAAGATCGCCAAAGCCCCACATCCGTTCGAGATTGTAGAAACTGCGCACTTCGGGACGGAACAGATGCACGACCACATCGCCCGCGTCGATCAGCACCCAGTCCGCCGCCGGCAGCCCTTCCAGCCGGACCGGGCCGTGCCCGGCCTGCTTGATCCGTTCCGCCAGCTTCTGGGCGATGGCCGCCACCTGCCGGGTCGAACGGCCCGACGCGATGACCATGTAATCGGCCACGCTGGATTTGCCCTGCAACGGGATCGCGACGACATCCTGCGCCTGATCCTCCTCAAGCGAGGACATGACCAGGCTGTAAAGCGATCCTGCGTCGGGATCAGGGCCGGACATGGGCATGGCCCCTCCAGCGGTGTTGCCGGCCACGGCCGACTGTATCTGCGGCTGATTCATCGCAGCAAGTTTCGCTCCTGTTAGCGGGAATGGAAGGCGCCAGGGACAGATGGCGCCTCATGCGCGCTCCGCCCAGGGATGGCCATCAATGCGATGATGCGTCAATTGATCCCGGCAGGCCGCACCCTCGAAACGGGAGGCCCAGTGGGGATCCGCGCGGCGAATGCCTGTTGCCGAACGCGGATCGGGATCAAAACGCAATGCGATCAGAGCCGGTGCGCTCCAATTGTCCCGGTTACGAAAACTGGCGGCTTTGACACGGTATCGCCGCAGCCAGGCCATCGCGGGGTTCGCAATAGCATGCGCATCATAGCCGGGCCGGGCGATCACCGCAATCGGCATCGTGCGGGCGATCCGGCGCCAGTCCTTCCAGCGATGGAATTGCGCGAGATTGTCCGACCCCATGACCCACACGAAGCGGTGCCGGGGCCAGCGCCGGGCAAGGGCGCGCAACGTATCGACCGTATAGGCAGAGCCGAATTCGCGCTCGATCGCCGACACGCGGATCGGCGCGCGGCGCGCCATCGCCGCCGCGGATCGGAAACGCGCGGGCAGCGGGGCCATGCCGTTCGCGGGTTTAAGCGGATTGCCGGGTGAAACCAGCCACCACATCTCGTCAAGGCCAAGCGCGGCAAGCGTGAACAGCGAGACGCGCCGGTGTCCGCCATGAGCCGGATTGAAGCTGCCGCCCAGCAGGCCGACCCGCAGCCCGCCGCGCCTCACGGCCGGGTCTGGCCCGAACCGCGCACCTGCCACTTGTAAGTGGTGAGCCCTTCCAGTGCCACCGGACCGCGCGCATGCAGCCGTCCCGTGGCAATGCCGATTTCCGCACCCAGCCCGAATTCGCCGCCATCGGCGAACTGGCTGGAGGCATTGACCATGACGATGGCGCTGTCGACCTCATCCAGAAACCGTTCCGCCACTGCCTCGTCGCCGGTCACGATCGCATCAGTGTGCGCCGAGCTGTGCCGGGCGATATGTTCCAGCGCGCAATCAAGGCCATCGACCACCGCGACCGAAAGAATGGCGTCGAGATATTCGGTATCCCAGTCTTCTGCGCTGGCTGCTCCGATCCGCGCTTCCAGCGCCTGCGCGCGCGCATCGCCGCGCAACTCACAGCCCGCATCCAGCAGATCAGCGACCAGCCGCTGCGCCGCCGGAAAGGCCGCGTCGATCAGCAGCGTTTCCATCGCCCCGCAAATGCCGGTGCGCCGCAACTTGGCATTATGCGCGACCGCAATGGCCATGTCGGGATCGGCGGCGGCATGAACATAGGTGTGGCAGATGCCGTCGAGATGAGCGAGCACGGGCACGCGCGCATCGGCCTGGACCCGCGCGACCAGCCCCTTGCCCCCGCGCGGCACGATCATGTCGATCTCGCCCGCCGCGGCCAGCATCGCCCCCACCGCCGCGCGATCCTGCGTCGGCACCAGCTGCACGGCGGCGGCAGGAACGCCGCCCGCCACAAGCCCGCGCACCATGGCGGCATGAATCGCATGATTGGAATGGACCGCTTCGCTGCCCCCGCGCAGCAGCGCGGCATTGCCCGCCCGCACGCACAGCGCCGCCGCATCGGCCGTCACATTGGGGCGGCTTTCATAAATGATCCCGATCATCCCGATCGGCACCCGCACCCGGCGCAGCTCCATCCCGTTGGGGCGGGTGCTGCGATCGATCACCTCGCCAACCGGATCAGGCAGGTCCGCCACCGCGTCCACCGCATCGGCAATGCCGGCAAGTCGCGCCGGGTCCAGCCGCAGCCGGTCAATCATCGCCGACGTCAGCCCGTTGGCTTCAGCAGCGGCGATATCCTGCGCATTGGCGGCAAGAATTTCCCCTTCCGCATCGCGCAGCGCGCTGGCCGCGCGGTGCAGCGCGGCAGCCTTGGCGGCACTCGGCATGCGGGCGAGTTCGCGTTGCGCAAGGCGGCCGGCGCGCGCCAGCGCCGCAACGAGCTGGCGGGGTTCGACATTCGGATCAATCGTGCGTTCATCTGACATGGCGCATGCGGTTAGCACCCCGCGCCGCACTTGTCAGGGGGGCGATTCGCCAACTGGTGATGGTGCGCCCGGCGTTTGTCGCGGGCGGGTCCATCCATCTGTCCCGGGATGAGACGCAAGCCAACGACTCGTCGTGCGACTCCACCGCCCTGCCCCTTTAACCATGCGCGACGGTTTCAACCGTTAACCTCCCCATGCTAGCCATGCGCCCGTTCACATCAGAGCGGGTTGAGGGGTCGTCGTTGAAAAAACAGGCTGCAGGTGGGCTGAGCGTCCGCCTTGCGGATTGGTTCCCGGATCGCGAATTTTTCATGCGGTCGCAGGGTCAGGTCCGTTTTATCAAAATCACATCCAGGGTGCAGATCGGACTGGCCGCAATCGTTGCCGGGGCATTGCTGTTCTGGGCGATCAGCATGGCGGCCATGGCGATCAGCCAGTATTCCGCGCGCGCTGACCGGCTCGCCCTGCTCGAACGCGAAGCCAAGGTGGAAACCGCCGAAAGCCGCGTTTCGGCCTATCGTGACGATCTGGATGCCGTGGCCAGCGACCTTGAAAAGCGCCAGTCCTTTATCGAGGAAATGGTCGACAGCCTGCCCGATGACGCCAAGGCGCATGAAACCGTCTCGAACAGCAGCAATGAAACCGCCCGGACGGTCGAAAAGGTCAGCGCATCCATTCCCGAAGCGTCAGCGCTCGCGCAGATCGAAGCCCGCCAGATCGCATTCGTCGAAAAGCTGACGCTTTTTGCAGACCGCCGCGCCGCCCGTGCCGCCGCCGCGATCCGCAAGCTCGGCCTTGACCCGGCCAGCATGGTCCGCTTTTCCCGCGAAGCACAGGGCGGTCCGCTGGAACTGCTGAGCACCGATCGCGATGGCTCTACTGACCCGCGCTTCGAACGGCTTGGCCTCAGCCTTGCCCGCATGGAAGCGCTGGAACGCGGACTTCAGGGAATTCCCCAGGTGCTGCCCGCCAGCCTCAGCATGATTTCCTCCGGCTTCGGCTATCGCCGCGATCCCTTCACCGGCCACGGTGCGATGCATGCGGGGCTCGATTTCCGCGGTCCTGTTGGCTCACCCATCTATGCGGCGGCCAACGGGCGGATCAGCTTTGCCGGGCGCAAGGCCGGTTACGGCAATTGCATCGAAATCAGCCATGGCAACGGGCTCGTCACCCGTTACGCTCATATGTCCAAGTTCCGCGCCACTGTGGGGCAGCAGGTCGCCGCCGGCGACGTGATTGGCGCGATTGGCAACACCGGTCGTTCGACCGGGCCGCACCTTCACTTTGAAGTGCGGATCAATGACCGCGCGGTCAATCCGCGCCCGTTTCTGGAGGCAGCCCCCCATGTTCTCGAAGAAGCCCGCGCCGCAAACGCGGATCAGCGCTCCTAAGCCCGTGGCAGGCGGCTCAACCTTTTCCGTCATTGGTGCCGATGTCGTCATCAAGGGCGATATTCATGCCTCGGCCGACCTGCATGTCGACGGGCGCGTGGAAGGCGACATCGCCTGCGCCGCGCTGGTCCAGGGCGAATCCAGTTCAGTAATGGGCGCGATCGAGGCGGAAACCGCCCGTCTGGCGGGGCACGTCATCGGTTCGATTCATGCGCGCGACCTCGTCGTGCTCAAGACCGCGCGGATTGAAGGTGACGTTCATTACGATGCGCTGACGATCGAGCAGGGGGCAGAGGTCGAAGGCCGCTTCTCTCACCGCATGACCAGCAAGGCGAAGGACGAGAAGCCCGTTACCGCCCCGAGTGATGACGGTGGGGCCGAACCCAAGCTGACCCTGGCCAACTAGGCTCAGCCCGGCTCGCCGAGCACTTCTGCCTTCAAGGCCTTGCGATCAAGCTTGCCAATCTGCGTCTTGGGCAGGCTGGCGCGGATCACCACAGCATTGGGCCGTTCATGCTTGCCGATATGGGGCAACAGCCACTCCAGCAGATCTTCCCCGCTAACGGGCGATGCATCGCTTTCCAGCGCCACATAGGCCATCGGGCTTTCCCCGCAGTAATCATCGGGGACGCCGATCACCAGCGCTTCCTTGACTGCCGGATGTTCCAGCAGCACTTTTTCTACCCGGCTCGGGAAGACCTTGAAGCCGCCGACATTGATCATGTCCTTGCTACGATCGACGATGTGAATGAAACCGTGATCATCAATCGTCGCAATATCACCGGTCCGCAGCCAGTTTTCCCCATCCCGCCGGGCAAAGGCATTGGCCGCCGCGTCGGGCCGGTTCCAGTATCCCTGCATCACCTGCGGGCCGCACACGGCCAGTTCGCCCGGTTCACCTGCCGCGGCATCCAGCGCCGCGTCTTCCTTGTCGAGCAGGCGAATCCGGGTCAGCGGCAACGGCTGGCCGATTGTTCCCGCGCGATTTTCGCCCTGCAACGGATTGGTCGACACCACGCCGCTGCTTTCAGTCAGGCCATAGCCTTCGATCACCTTGACCCCGGTCGCCTGTTCGAACCGTTCCTTCAGCGAAAGCGGCAATGGCGCCCCGCCCGAAATACATTCCCTCAGTGATGAAAAATCGGTGCGGGCACAGCGGGGGTGATCGATCATTGCCTGGTACATGGTCGGCACGCCGAAAATCGAGGTGGGCCGCGTGCGCTCTATCGTTTGCAGCGCCTGCCCCGCATCGAAGCGCGGCAGCATGGCGATGCAGCCGCGATTGGCGATGGTGCGGTTAAGGACGCAGGTGTTGGCGAACACATGAAACAGTGGGAGCACGCCCAGCACCACGTCGCGCCGTCCCTTGTCCGGATCGATTGCCCGCACCTGCCGGGCGTTGGCGGTGAGGTTCTGATGAGTCAGCATCGCCCCCTTGGGCGCGCCGGTGGTGCCGCCGGTATATTGCAGCAGGGCCAGCGCATCGGGATCGAGGCTGCACGCCTGCTGCGCCGCTGCAGAGCTGAGACAGTCAGTCCAGCGCACAATGTCGTGACGGGCGGGAATACGCGCCAGACCCTTGCGGGTGAGGCGCAGCAACCATGATTTGACCGGCGGCAGCATGGCCGCCAGCCGCCCGACGATCAGCATTTCGAGTGGCGAATTGTCCAGCACCTCCACCGCGACCGGCAACAGTGCTGCCGCATCGATCGTGACCAGAATCTTCGTGCCCGAATCGGCAACCTGCGCTTCCAGTTCTTCGGCCGAATAGAGCGGCGAGAAATTGACCAGCGTCGCCCCGGCCATCAGCGCCCCGTAATAGGCGGCAGGATAAAGCGGCACGTTGGGCAGGAACAGGCCGATCCGGTCTCCGCTGGCGACGCCCATGCGCCGCAGGCCCGCAGCAAAGGCGCGGGCTTCGGCCAGAATCTGCCGATAAGTGAAGCTGCGTCCGAGGAAATCGGCCAGGGGCTGATCCGGGCAATCTGCCGCTGCCGCTTCCAGCATGGCCGGCAAGCTCATCGGCGCCAGATCGATCGTCCAGCCGCACGGATGCGCGTAATGTTCGGGCACGATCCCGTGCGCGCGATTCAGATCCTCTCCATGTTCCACATCAGCGAAGGTGCCGCGCGCGCGCGCGCGCGGCAAGCCCCAACTTCACCGGGACGCACCTAGCGGCCAAAATCAGGTCTGGTCAGCCCCTTCGGCTTCAGCGGCACGTTTTGCCGCCAGCCAGGCTTCCGCCTCGGCTTCCTGCGCGGCTTCGGCAGCGGCGCGAACCGCTTCCTCACGCTCGGCGCGCAGTTCCTCGATCAGGGCTTCCTTGTCATCGCCCAGTTCGACATCCACTTCAACCGCATCGGCAACGCCCGCCTTCTTGGCGGCCTTGGCGACGATCGCATCAAGTTCGCGCTGCGAGCACAGGCCGAGCGTAACCGGATCCTTGGGCTGGATGTTCTGGATATTCCAGTGCGTGCGATCCCGCACCGCAGCGATGGTGTTGCGGGTTGTGCCGATCAGCTTGCCGATCTGCGCATCGGAGATTTCAGGGTGATTGCGCAGCAGCCAGGCGATGCCATCGGGCTTGTCCTGCCGCTTGGAGACCGGCGTGTAACGCGGGCCCTTGGTACGGCTGACCGAGGTCGGCGCCTTCTGCATCTGCAGCACGTAATCGGGATCGGCCTGACCGCGTTCGATTTCATCATGCGTCAGTTCACCCGAATGAATCGGATCGCGCCCGGTGTATTTGGAGCTGGCCAAATCGTCAGCCATCGCCTGCACTTCAAGGATGTGCAGGCCGCAGAATTCGGCGATCTGCGAGAAGCTGAGCGCGGTATTGTCGACCAGCCAGGATGCCGTGGCATGAGGCATCAGCGGTGTAACTTGGGACACGGGGTTTCTCCGGCAAAAAATATAAGGGCCGCCCCTTACGGAGCGGCCTTGCTGCACTTTATCTAGGCCATGGCTGCCGGTTCGGCAAGTTTGTTGAATCAGGCCGCAATTGCCCCGGCAGTTTCGCAGGCCAGCGCCGACAGGAACTGGCGCGCGCTCGCCTCCCAGGTGAAGCGCGCGCCATGCGCCGCGCAATCGTCACGGTTGAGCCGGAGGGCCGCGGCGATGGCGTCATGCAGACTGTTGGCCATGACGCCGGTTTGCGGCGTCAGAATATCCAGCGGACCCTGGACCGGATATGCCGCAACCGGCGTGCCGCAGGCCAGCGCCTCGATCATCACCAGGCCGAAAGTGTCGGTTTTGCTCGGAAAGACGAAGACATCCGCACCGGCATAGCAGGCGGCCAGATCCCGGCCCGTCTTGCTGCCCAGGAAATGCGCCTCGGGATAGGCCTTTTCGAGGCGGTCAAGCGCCGGGCCATCGCCCACAACCACCTTGGAGCCTGGATGACGCGATTCGAGAAACGCCTCAACATTCTTTTCCACCGCGACCCGCCCGACATAAAGCTGAATCGGGCGCGGCAGGTTGAGGAACAGTTCGGGCGGTTCGGTCAGCGGCGAGAAAGCGGACAGGTCGACGCCCCGGCTCCAGTGTCGCAGATTGACCAGCCCCTGCGCGCGCAATTGCGCCCGGACCGTGTCTGTCGCCACCATGATGCCGCGCGCCGGCCGGTGGAACCAGCGGATATAGGGCCAGAAGGTTGCTGCTGGCAGGCCAGTGCGGCGGGCCAGATAATCGGGGAACTGCGTATGATAGGCAGTGGTGAAGGCAAGCCCGCGCGCGAGGCAGTAACGGCGCGCGGCAAGGCCGAGCGGCCCCTCCGTGGCAATGTGAATCGCATCGGGGGAAAGCGCGTCGAGCCTGCGCCCCACCGTATTGCGTCCGGTCAGCGCGAGGCGGATTTCCGGGTAGCTCGGGCAAGGGAGCGAGCGATACTGATCAGGCGAAATGATCGTGACCCGATGCCCCCATGCTTCAAGGATGGAAGTAACCGCGGTCAGCGTGCGCACGACCCCGTTGACCTGCGGGCTCCAGGCGTCCGTCACCAGTGCGATGGCCAGCCCGCTCACGCCGCGCCGGCCATCACGGGTGGGGGTTCCGCTGCGGCCCGCGCGGCTTGCGCTTCGTCACGGCGCCGCATTTCATCGGCCCAGTGCAGCACCTCCATGCGTCCGTCGAAATGCTCGACCAGTGCGGTGCAGCCTTCCACCCAGTCACCGTCATTGTAATATTCAATGCCGTCAAACTCACGGATTTCGGCGGTATGGATATGGCCGCAGACCACCCCGTCGACCCCGCGTTCAGCGGCGGCGCGGGAAACGACCTCCTCATAGCGGGAGATGAATTCGACCGCGTTCTTGACCTTGTGCTTGGCCATCTTGCTGAGCGACCAATAGGGCAGATCGAACCGGTTGCGGATCGCATTGACCCAGCGATTGAGCCCCATCAGCAGGTGATAGGCGGCATCGCCCACGAAGGCGAGCCAACGGTGCGCCAGCATGACCGTGTCGAATTCATCGCCATGCAGCACCATCAGGCGGCGCCCGTCAGCCGTGGTGTGGAACGCGGCCCGGCGGATTTCGACCCCGCCGAAATTCAGGCCCGTGAACTGGCGGAACATTTCGTCGTTATTGCCGGGAATATATACGATCCGCGTGCCACGCTTGGCCCGCTTCAAAATGCGCCAGACGATGTCATTATGCGCGGCAGGCCAGTAGAATTTCTTCTTCAGGCGCCAGCCATCGATAATGTCGCCCACCAGATACATCACCTCGCTGTCCACGCTGTCGAGGAAATCGATCAGCATGTCGGCATTGCATCCGCGGGTGCCCAGATGAACATCTGAGATCCAGATGGTGCGGAAGCGGCGGCGATGATCCGGCCCCGGCTCTGCGCGCGTGGGCGGCCTGGACAGGTCGGGCACGAGGCCGGAAAAGACCGACCGTTCATTCCGCTTGCGCTCGATAATCGGTTCAACCCCCATGATGGGGCGTCAATGACAGTTCAATGTTACGTGCGCTTCACAGATTTGTGACCCTTTTGTGAAGCCTCAGACACGCAGCACAATCTTGCCGACATGGCTCCCGGCCTCCATCCTGGCATGCGCAGCCGCAGCTTCCGCCAGCGGAAAGGCGCGGTCCATGACCGGGCGCAATTCGCCCGACTCCACCAATGGCCAGACCTCGCGCGCGATTTCCTGCGCGAGCAGTGCCTTGAACGTGTCGGAGCGCGGGCGCAGCGTCGATCCGGTCAGCGTCAGGCGGCGCATCATCACCTGCGCCATGTTGACTTCCGCCCTTGTCCCGCCCTGCACGGCGATGGTGACATGGCGGCCATCGTCCGCCAGGCATTTGAGATTGCGCGCGACATAATCGCCCGACACCATGTCCAGCACGATCTGCACCCCGGCACCGGCAGTGATTCGGGCAACTTCGGAAACGAAATCTCCGGTCCGGTAATTGATCGCATGTGCCGCGCCGATCGCCAGCGCTGCAGCGCATTTTTCATCCGACCCGCAAGTGACGATCACCTTCAGCCCGAACAGGCCGCCCAGCATGATCGCCATGGTCCCGATACCGCTGGTGCCGCCATGAACCAGCAGCGTCTCGCCCTCGCATGCCCAGCCGCGTTCGAACACATTGTGCCACACGGTAAACAGGGTTTCGGGCAGGGCTGCTGCCTCGTCCATGGCCAGCCCGCGGGGAACGGGCAGACAGTGATCGGCCCGGGCGAGGCAAAATTCAGCATAGCCACCGCCTGAAACCAGCGCGCAGACCCGCTGGCCAAGCAGCGCTGGATCCGCCCCTTCGCCCAGCATCGCCACTTCGCCTGATATTTCCAGGCCCGGCACCGGCGAAGCGCCCGGCGGCGGCGGATAATGGCCCTGCCGCTGGACCGCGTCGGGCCGGTTGACCCCGGCGCAGGCGACCTTGACCAGCAGTTCGCCAGGGCCGGGCCGGGGCACCGCAAGGCGCACCGGATGCAGCACTTCGGGCCCGCCCGGCGCGTCGAAATTGACCGCCGTCATCATGTCCGGAAGCACCATCGCCATCACCGCCTTGCCCTGAGCCCGGTGGGGATATAGCGGCCCGGCCATTGACAGCAAGGCGCAGAAACGGAATGCTGCGTCGCAATGGAAGATGATGATCGCCCCCGGCAGCGTGGCGATGCCGCCGAAAAACTCTCTGCCGAGAGTCTGGACAGCTATTCGCTGGACGAACTGGATGTGCGGATTTCCTTGCTCGAAGCCGAAATCGCCCGGGTCGAATCGCACCGGCTTAAGGCCGCCGCCCATCGCCACGCGGCCGACGCGCTGTTCAGGCCCCGAACGGACAGCTGATGCATACGCCCCCTCCCTTTTTTGCCGCACGGGGCCATATAGGGTTGGTTAATTTTATCATTCCATATTCCATTGGCAGTGCCGACCATGCCCTGCCCAACAAGGACAAGTGAATGCCAAGCTTTGCCGCGAATCTCGAAAAGACGCTTCACTCGGCGCTCGCCAATGCTTCGGACCGGCGGCACGAATATGCGACGCTGGAACATCTGCTGCTGGCGCTGATCGAAGATCCTGACGCGGCCGAGGTGATGAGCGCCTGTGGCGTCGATCTGGGCGACCTGAGCGAGGTGGTGAAGCAATATCTCGATCAGGAATATCAGTCACTCAAAACCGAGGACAAGGCCGATCCGCAGCCGACCGCGGGGTTCCAGCGCGTGATCCAGCGTGCCATCCTGCATGTCCAGTCATCGGGCAAGGACACGGTGACCGGCGCCAATGTGCTGGTCGCCCTGTTTTCGGAGCGCGACAGCTATGCCGTCTATTTCCTGCAGCAGCAGGATATGAGCAGGCTCGATGCGGTCAGCTACATCAGCCATGGCATCGGCAAGGGCGGGCGCCAGATCGAAAGCCACACGCCGACCGGCGCGGAAGAAAGCGCGCAGCCGGAGGAAAAGAGCGAAAGCAAGCCTTCGGGCAAGGAAACCGCGCTTGACCAGTTCTGCGTCAACCTCAACGAAAAGGCGCTGGCCGGAAAGGTCGATCCGCTGATCGGGCGCGGGCCCGAGGTGGACCGGACCACCCAGATTCTGTGCCGCCGTTCCAAGAACAACCCGCTATATGTGGGCGATCCGGGCGTGGGCAAGACGGCAATCGCGGAGGGGCTGGCGCGCAAGATCGTGGAAGGCGATGTTCCCGAAGTGCTCGAGGATGCGGTGATCTATTCGCTCGACATGGGCAGCCTGCTGGCCGGTACACGCTATCGCGGCGACTTCGAGGAACGGCTCAAGCAGGTCGTCTCCGAGCTTGAGAAGATGCCGGAAGCCATTTTGTTCATTGACGAAATTCACACGGTGATCGGCGCCGGGGCGACCAGTGGCGGGGCGATGGACGCCTCCAACCTGCTCAAGCCCGCGCTTTCCAGCGGCGCGATCCGGTGCATCGGCTCCACGACTTACAAGGAGTTCCGCAATCACTTCGAAAAGGACCGCGCCCTGCTGCGCCGCTTCCAGAAGATCGACGTGAACGAACCGACGATCGAGGATACGGTCAAGATTCTCAAGGGGCTGCGCTCGGCCTTTGAAGAACACCACAAGGTCAAATACACCCCCGATGCGATCAAGACGGCGGTTGAGCTGTCCGCGCGCTACATCAATGACCGCAAATTGCCCGACAAGGCGATTGACGTGATTGACGAAGTGGGCGCGATGCAGATGCTGGTCCCGCCCAGCAAGCGCCGCAAGACGATCACCGCGCGCGAGATCGAGGCAGTGATCGCCACCATGGCCCGCATCCCGCCCAAATCGGTCAGTTCGGACGACAAGAAGGCACTCGAAAATCTCGACCGCGATCTCAAGCGTGTGGTCTTCGGACAGGACAAGGCGATCGAAGTGCTGTCAAGCGCGATGAAGCTGAGCCGCGCTGGGCTGCGCGATCCGGACAAGCCGATCGGCAATTTCCTGTTTTCCGGCCCGACCGGCGTCGGCAAGACCGAAGTCGCGCGCCAGCTGGCCAGCATCATGGGCATTCCGTTGCAGCGCTTCGACATGTCCGAATATATGGAACGGCACAGCGTCTCACGGTTGATCGGCGCGCCTCCCGGCTATGTCGGCTACGATCAGGGCGGGTTGCTGACTGACGCGGTGGACCAGCAGCCGCATTGCGTGCTGCTGCTGGACGAAATCGAGAAGGCGCATCCCGACCTGTTCAACATCCTGTTGCAGGTGATGGATAACGGGCGGCTGACCGATCATCACGGCAAGACCGTGGACTTCCGCAATGTCGTGCTGATCATGACCACCAATGCCGGGGCCAGCGACATGGCACGCCAGGGTATCGGCTTTGGCGATGTGTCCAAGGAAGACGCGGGCGAAGAAGCGGTCAAGCGCATGTTCACCCCCGAATTCCGCAACCGGCTGGATGCGATTGTGCCCTTTTCCTATCTCGGCACGGAAGTGGTCAGCCGCGTGGTCGACAAGTTCATCCTCGAACTCGAGCTGCAACTGGCCGAACAGAACGTGCATATCCAGTTCGATGGCGACGCGCGCGGCTGGCTGGCCAAACGCGGCTATGACAAGCTTTACGGCGCCCGGCCGATGGGCCGCCTGATCCAGGAAAAGGTCAAGCAGCCGCTGGCGGAGGAACTGCTGTTCGGCAAGCTTGCCAATGGCGGCGAGGTTCATGTCAGCCTGAAGGACGAAAAGCTGGCCTTCGAACTGACACCGGCCGCGCCCAAGGTGGCAAGGGCCAAGGCACGCAAGAAACCCGCCAGCGGGAAGGCAGCATCCAGAAAGCCTCAGGCCCCCGCCGGAGAAAGCAGGGACAGTGACGGCGACGGTGAGGGCTGAATGAGCCTGAACCAGATTTAAACTATTGATTTACAATATTATTTTGGTTTCAGATCAAGGGCGGGAAGCTTGCGCTGGTTCAAGGTGCTGGCCCCGCATTGGGGCCATATGCAGGTCTGGATGAAACCGCGCGGGAGTTGTGCAGGCGATGGCCAGTCAGGCAAATGAAACGAAAACCGCTTTCGAAGCGATGGGCGGCCACGACACGATCCGGCGCGTGGTCAATCGTTTCTATGACCTGATGGACAGCGAGCCCGCCTATGCCGAATTGCGGGCCATGCATGCGCCCGATCTGGCGCCGATGCGCGAATCGCTGGCCAGTTTCCTGGCGGGCTGGTCTGGTAGCCCGCGCGACTGGTTCGAGCAAAATCCCGGGAAATGCATGATGAGCGCGCACGGCGGCTTTGCGATTTCGCAGAAGACCGCAGCGCAATGGGCCGAAGCCATGCAGCGCGCCATTGCGGATTGCGGGCCGGAAAGCCGCGAACTGGGCGATGCCTTGGCGAAAATCCTGTCGCAGCTGGCAATGGGCATGGCCCGCGACTGATTGCTCCGTTCCCAAAAGCGCCAACCGGGGCTAGGCTCGGCGTTCGATGGAACAGCTTGACCGTTCGCGCCAGACGATTGCGCTGCTCGCTGCGGCGCTGGCCGGATTTGTCGATGCGGTCGGATTCCTCTCGGCGGATGGCTATTTCGTCTCCTTCATGTCCGGCAACACCACCCGGCTGGCGGTTGACCTGGCGATTGACCCGCATGGCGCACTGATCCCCGCGCTCATCATCATCGGCTTTGTTGCGGGGGTGGCGGGCGGCGCACTGCTGGCCGAAGCCAGTGGGGGCTGGAGGAAACCGGCGGTTCTGGGCAGCAGCGGCGCCCTGTTGCTGGTTGCTGCGCAGCTGCGCTGGGAAGGGCTGACGACAGCATCCCTTCTCCCGATGGTGCTGGCGATGGGCGTGCTCAACAATACATTCCGGCGCGATGGCGAGGTTGCGGTCGGGCTTACCTACATGACCGGCGCGCTGGTCCGACTGGGACAGGCGCTTGGCGCCAGGCTGGCGGGGAAACGTCTGGCCGCAGGCTGGGGCGCGTCACTCGCCCTGTGGAGCAGTCTGGCCCTGGGCGGAGTGGCGGGGGCGATCCTCAGCGTCAGCTATCTTGAAAATCCGCTCTGGCTCGCGGCAGCACTCGCCTTGGTCCTTGCCGCATTCGCTGCGCATATTGTCCGGCAGGGACGGGTTAGCGATCGATCCTGACCAGCTTGTCGCGGCCAGTCGCGCCGCGCAACATGTGCAGTCGTGACGTCGCGAGCCCCAGCGCGGTACTCAGGATTTCCAGCACCGCCGCGTTAGCCTCCCCGTCCTTGGGCTTCGCCCGGACCTTTACGACGAGCCGGTCACCGTCAATCGCGATCCCTTCCACCCGTGCGCCGGGGGTGACGCGCAGCGCCAGCCGCCCGTCAGCATCGGCCAGCGCGAGTATTGCCCGGGCGGGCGGAAATTAAGCCCTGGGCCGCGCCATCCACCGCCGCGCGATGAATCCGGCCGTTTTCGACATAGCCTGCAACGCCGGACTGCATCTCAGCCAGGGCCGCATCAGTCAGATCGCGCGCATATTTGGCCGGGCGGCCCATCCACAGTTGGCGCGATGCGATGCGCTTGCCGGGCGAGAGCATGGCCCCGGCTGCCAGCATCCCGTCGCTTTCCACCACGCATCCGTCCATGATGATGGAGCCGAGGCCAATGAAGGCGCGATCGTGCAGCGTGCAGCCATGCACCATCGCCATATGGCCGATCAGCACATCTTCGCCGATGATCGTGGGATGGCCCTCGGGCCGGTTCGGTTTCGGCTTGTCGCAATGCACGACCGTGCCATCCTGGATATTGCTGCGCGCGCCGACCACGATCCGGTTGATGTCGCCCCTGATTACGCAATTGTACCAGATGCTCACGTCTGGGCCGATTTCGACATCGCCCATGATCCTGCATCCCGGGGCGATAAAGGCGCTGTCGTGAATGCGCGGGGTCTTGCCATAGACGGGCAAGATCGTGGTTCCGGGAGGAGAGGCAGACATGATTCAGGCTCCGAGCAGTTTTGCGGCCAGAGGCGCGTGATAGGTCAGCACACCCGAGCAGCCAGCGCGCTTGAACGAGGTAAGCGTTTCGAGCACCAGCGCCTCGCGATCCCCCGCGCCAGCAGCCACGGCGGCCTCGATCATCGCGTATTCGCCGCTGACCTGGTAGGCGAAAACCGGCACTTCGAAGCGCTCCTTCACCCGACGCACGATGTCGAGATAGGGCAGGCCGGGTTTGACCATCACACTGTCCGCCCCCTCTGCAATATCCAGCGCAACCTCGCGCAGCGCCTCTTCGCCGTTGGCCGGGTCCATCTGATAGGTCTTCTTGTCGCCTTTGAGCAGACCGCCCGAACCCACGGCATCGCGAAACGGCCCATAGAAGGCGGAAGCATATTTGGCCGCATAGCTCATGATCTGGACATTCGCGTGGCCTTCTTCCTCAAGCGCATCGCGAATCGCGCCGATCCGGCCATCCATCATGTCCGACGGAGCAATGATGTCAGCGCCAGCCGCCGCCTGGTTAAGGCTTTGCCCGATCAGCATGTCCACCGTGGCATCATTGACGACATAGCCGGTTTCATCCAGCAGCCCGTCCTGGCCATGCGCGGTGTAGGGATCAAGCGCGACATCAGTCAGCACGCCGATCGCATCCCCGCAGGCATGCTTGATCGCGCGGATCGCGCGGCACATCAGATTGTCGGGATTCAGCGCCTCCATCCCGTCATCGCTGCGGCGATCCGGCTGCGTGTTGGGAAAGAGCGCGAGACAGGGAATACCCAGCGCCAGCGCTTCGCGCGCGCGCTCTGCCACCAGATCGACGGACCAGCGCGACACGCCCGGCAGTGAAACGACCGGCTCTTCCACCCCTGCGCCTTCGGTCACGAACAGCGGCCAGATGAGATCGGCCGGGGTCAGCACGGTTTCGCGGTGCAATGCCCGGCTCCAGCCGGAACTGCGGCTGCGGCGCATGCGCAGAGCGGGATAGGAAGCGATCATGTCCGTTCCCTGCCGGAAAATCGGCAGGGCATCAATCCGTCACGCTCAAGGCAGGCGCTGCGGCCGATCAATCCGGTCAATCTCGCGGGCGGGCTCCGCCACGGTCGCGCCGCCTGGCGCCAGGCTGGCCAGCGCGGCGCCAGGCTCCACCTGCTTCAGCGTTGCCAGCTGCGCCTTGAAACGGGCCAGCTCTTCCCCGCTTAGCTGCGCGCGCGTGGTGAACTGCACCCCGGCGGGGTTGATCGTCGCCCCGTTGCGATACATTTCATAATGCAGATGTGGCCCGGTGGAGAGGCCGGTGGAACCGACATAGCCGATCACCTGCCCACGCCGCACGCTGGTGCCCGGCGACACCGCGATCCGGCTCATATGTGCGTAGCCCGTGGCCAGACCCCCGCCATGATTGAGCTTCACGAAATTGCCATGCCCGCCATGGCGCCCGGCAAATTCAACCCGGCCATCGCTGACCGCGTAGATCGGCGCGCCATAGGCAGCCTTGAAATCCAGCCCCTTGTGCATGCGATTGTAACCGAGAATCGGATGGCGGCGCATCCCGAAGCCGGAGGTGATCCGGCCATTGACCGGCGAGAACAGCCCGCTGCGGGTTTCGCCCACGCCCGACGCCTCGAAAAAGCGGCCCTCGCGGCCCCAGCGCATCAGCTGCACCTTCGGCTTGCCGCCCCGGTCGACCCCGGCATAGAGCAGATCGCCCAGTTCGGTTTCGCCGGTTTCCGCGCGCTTGTAGGCAACGATAAGGTCAAAAGTGTCGGATGCGCCCAGGGCGCTTTCCAGGTCCAGCTGTTCGCCCAGCGCGCGCAGATATTGCTGCACCGCCTTGGGCGGAGCGCCGGCATTGCGCGCGGCGCGATAAAGGCTTGACCCTACGACACCGCGAATGCGCAGCGGCGTTGCGTCCACCCGGATCGGCTGCGGATCAAGCACCAGCCGCCCGTCACGCCGGTTAAGCGCCAGTTCCAGATCGAAACGAGCGCGGAAGGAAAGCGAATCCAGCGGGCGCGGCTGGCCGCTTGCCTCGCGGCGGCCAAGCACGATGTCGATGCGGGTGCCGACGGGAATTTCGCTGAGCGGAACGGTGCCCGCCACCATCTCGCTCACTCGCGCGGCTTCCCCGGCACCTATCCCAGCGCGCTGCAACATGCGCCCGAAGCTGTCGCCCTGGGCCAGCGTTGCCACCATTTCGATCCGCGGGCGTTCCGGCGCGGATTTCAATGGCACAACCGCAGCGGTGGCGCCCATGTGGCGTCCGCTGTCCGCGCCCAGCGCCAGTGGCAGGATCATCTGGCTGCGGAATTCGTCCCGCGCACCCTCGTCGATATGCATGGCGGGCGCGGCTTCGAGCGGAGCAAAATCGGGCCACAGGGCCAAGCTGAAGGCGGTCAGCCCCAGCAATGTGCCCAACCCGCGAAACCACCGCGCGCTACCGATATCCTGGGCAAGGTCGGGTGCGAAATCGATGGCTTCAACCTGACTGTACAAGCGCTCGCGCCATTCCGCGAGGCGTTCGCGCCGGGACCGCTGACGGGTCTGCACGGCGCGCTGCGCCTGATTGAGTATCTGCCCGCGCGAAAGCGCGACAGTTTCCGCGTAGGAACCGCCGCTTTCGCCGAAGAATTGTCCGGCCCCGAAAATCTCGCGCGATCTGAACAAGCGCGCCCCTCCTGAATGGCCGCCCAGCCAGGCGCAGGACCGCGACCCGGTCCCGCTGGCTCTCTGGCGGAAATCCTAAACCAGACAAAGTTAATCTTCAGCTAAGAGCGGTAAAGCGAGTCTGCGGCGCGGCCAGTTGCGACGCCATGGCGGATATCGCGGGAGCATGTGCTTGCACAGTGCCACGGAGCGGGCCAGATTGACGGCGTGAGCCGCCTTCGACCGCCCTCTTTCCCGTCCTCGACCGTCAAGGCCGTGCTCGGCCCCACCAACACCGGCAAGACCCATCTGGCAATCGAACGGCTGTGCGCTCATTCCAGCGGCGCGATCGGTTTTCCACTGCGCCTGCTCGCGCGGGAGGTGTATGACCGGGTGCGCGCGATCAAGGGCGACGGCCAGGTCGCGCTCATCACCGGCGAGGAGCGGATCGAGCCACCCAATGCGCGCTGGTTGCTGTGCACGGTGGAAGCGATGCCAAGGGATGGCGGTGATCGCGCTTTCGTGGCGCTCGACGAAGCGCAGCTGGCCGCTGATCGCGAGCGCGGGCATATCTTCACAGACCGGCTGCTCAATGCACGGGGCCGCGAAGAGACGATGATCCTGGGTTCCGCCACGCTGGAACCGATGGTCCGGGCGCTGGTGCCGGAAGCGGAAATCGTCAGCCGCCCCCGCTTCTCCACTCTCCGGCATGCGGGCGCCGCCAAGCTCTCCCGTCTGCCGCCGCGCAGCGCCATTGTCGCCTTTTCTGCCGAGCAGGTCTATGCGGTGGCGGAAATGCTGCGCCGTTTCAGGGGCGGGGCGGCAGTGGTGATGGGTGCTCTCAGCCCGCAGACACGCAACGCGCAGGTCGATCTGTTCCAGTCGCGCGAGGTGGATTATATCGTCGCCACCGATGCGATCGGCATGGGCCTCAACCTTGACGTCACTCATGTCGCCTTCGCCGGATTGAGCAAATTCGACGGCGTGCGCCAGCGGCGGCTGACACCTGCCGAAATGGCCCAGATCGCCGGTCGTGCAGGACGGCATCAGCAGGACGGCACCTTCGGCACGCTGGCAGGCGGCAAGGGCGCCCCCACCGCCTTCACGGATGAAGAAGTCCATGCGATCGAGGAGCATCGCTTTGCCCCGCTGACACGCCTCTACTGGCGCGACGGCGATCCGCGCTGCGACGATCTGACGACGCTGATCGCCGATCTTGAAGAAAAGCCGGACGACCCGGCGCTCTCGCCCGCTCCCGAAGCAATCGATCTTGCGGTGCTCAAGCGTCTGGCGGAAGACAGCGACATCGCAGCCAGCGTCAACCGGCCTGAACAGGTTGCGCGCTTCTGGGATGTCTGTTCTCTGCCGGACTTCCGCCAGTACGGGGCGGAAACGCACGCCCGCTTTGTCGCCCGGCTGTGGCAGGACCTGCGCAGCGGCCCGCTCGATGTCGGGTTCGCTTCTGCCCGGATTGCGGAACTCGACAATCCTGCTGGCGATATCGACACGCTGCAGGGGCGGATCGCGGCGATCCGCAGCTGGGCCTATATCGCGCAGCGGCCCGACTGGATCATGGCGCGCGAGGAAATGGCGGAGCGCGCGCGCGCGGCAGAGGCGCGCCTGTCCGATGCACTGCACGGTCGGTTGACCGAACGGTTTGTCAACCGCCGCAGTGCGGTGCTGATGAAAAGCATGGGCAAGGATGCGGGCCTGCTGCGCGTCACGCTGGGCGATGACGGCACGGTCAACGTCGAAGGGCAGGCAATCGGCCACCTCGAAGGGTTCCGTTTCGTCGTCGATGCGGGGGCCAGGCATGCGGACCGCAAGCTGCTGCTGGCGGCAGCCGAAAAACATATGCCCCAGCTCCTGGCGCAGAAGGCCGAAGCCATGATCGCCAGCGAACTGGGCGAACTGGCGATCGAGAAGGGGCAAATCTGCCGCGCCGGACAGGCTGTGGCGATGCTGCGGCCCGGGCGCCTGCGCAGCGCGCCACGGATCGAACTCGCCCCCGAGATGGCGCCGCTGGCCGCCGCACACCGGGCCAGCCTGACGCAGGCCATAGAACTCTGGCTGGAACGCCAGCTGGCGCCCATCGCGGCGCTGCACCGGATCGAGGCCGCCGCGCAGGATCTGGATAGCGGTCCGGACCTGCGCGCCCTGCTGCTGGCGCTGACCGATGCGAATGGGGTGATCGCGCGCGAACGGGTGAGCCTCGATCGCCTTCCGCCTGACCGGCGCAGCTTGCTCAAGCGGCTTGGCGTCATGATTGGCGCGCTGGATATTTTCGTTCCCGCCCTGCTCAAGCCCGCGGCGCGGCGAATAATGTCCGAAATCGGGCTGGATCGCAGACCGCTGCACGAAACGATGGAGCCGGTGATCGCCGCGCGCAAGGCACCGCCTGCCGGATACCGCAAACTGGGCAGGCAGGCGATCCGGGTCGACATGGCCGAAAAGCTGCTGCGCGCGGCACATGCCGGGCGCGAGGCCGCGAAAAGCCGCCGCTTCGCGATTGATCCGGCGCTGGCGACTTCAATGGGGCTTGCGCCCGCCTCCTTCACGCTGCTGCTGCGCGAGGCAGGCTTTCGCCAGCGCCCCGCGCGGGTTCTGGCTGCGGGCGCTTTCGGGCCGCCCGCGCCGGAGCTGTGGGAGTGGCGGCCCCAGCGCAAGGGCCGGACGCCGCCGCCTGCAAGATCAGTCCCCGTGGAAGGCAGCGCCTTTGCCGCGCTCGCCGGGCTGATGCGCTAGGCCGCGCGATGCGGATCGACAAGCTGCTGTGTTTCCTGCGCTTTGCAAAGACGCGCGCCATCGCCCAGCGCTGGATCGGCGAAGGCCACATGCGGCTTAACGGGCAGCGGGTCGACCGAGTGAGCGCAGCGGTAAATGCCGGGGATGTGCTGACCCTGCCGCTGCACGGCGGAGTGCGCGTGATCGAGATCGTGACGCTGCCGGCCCGGCGCGGCCCGGCGACGGAAGCGCAAAGCTGCTATCGGGTGCTTGACGGGCGGGCGAACTTCGCCATAGCACCGGCAGAAGAACCATTGCCTGGAGGGAAACACCACCCATGACCTATGTTGTCACCGACGCATGCATTCGCTGCAAATATATGGATTGCGTCGAGGTCTGCCCGGTCGATTGCTTTTACGAAGGCGAAAACATGCTGGTGATCAATCCCAGCGAATGCATCGACTGCGGTGTGTGCGAACCGGAATGCCCGGCCGAAGCGATCCTGCCCGATACCGAATCGGGGCTGGAGCAATGGCTTGAGCTGAACGCCAAATATTCGGCAGAATGGCCCAACCTGACCACCAAGAAGGATTCGCCGGCCGATGCTGACGAGTACAAGGGCCAGGACGGAAAGTTTGAGAAATTCTTCTCGCCCGAACCCGGCGAAGGCGACTGATCACGCGCCGGGCGGTGTGGTCGCACCGCCTGCGATCATCGCTATGCCATGCCGTTTCAGACCGGGATTCGCCTGCGAATCGCCGGGGCTGGCTTTTTTCGCGCAATTCCGCTATACAGGCGCTCACTCCCGGGCAGATTCTCTGCCGGGCAGCGTGTGAATAGAGACAGGCAGGGACCCCAGCAGACTGGATAGCAGAGTATCGACCGTGTCCGACTGGCACGGTCGCCGCTACGCCTCTCTGCAAAAACGGGTGCTGCCAGAAGGAAAGGTCGTTACATGGCAGACAAGGCACCCGCCTTCGATGTTGGTGATTATGTTGTTTATCCCAAGCATGGCGTTGGCCGCGTGATCGAACTGCAGAGCCAGGAAATCGCGGGCATGCAGCTGGATCTCTATGTACTTCGTTTCGAGAAGGAACGGATGACGCTGCGGGTTCCGGTCAACAAGGTCGAATCGATTGGCATGCGCAAGCTGTCCAGTGACAAGACGCTGAAGGAAGCCATGGAAACGCTCAAGGGCAAGCCCAAGGTCAAGCGCACCATGTGGTCGCGTCGCGCCCAGGAATATGAAGCGAAGATCAATTCCGGCGATCTGGTTTCGATCGCGGAAGTCACGCGCGACCTGTTCCGTCCCGATGACCAGCCCGAGCAGAGCTATTCCGAACGGCAGATCTTCGAAGCCGCATCCAGTAGGCTGGCGCGCGAACTTGCCGCGATGGAAAAGACGGACGAACCGGCCGCGCTCCAGAAGATCCTGGACGTGCTGAACGAACATGCGCCGAAATATTACGAAAGCGCCGAAACGGCCTGATTTGCATCAGACCGACACCCGGCCCGGGCCGCCCTGCGGGGCGGCCCTTTTCGTTTCAGGCGGCAGCGCGCCGCAACCGGTCATTGATCGCCACGCCAAGGCCGGTTTCCGGCACTGCCGCAATTGCGACTCGCGCCTTTGCAGAGGATGCGGCGTCGTGAAGACAGGCGTAAAGCCGCGCCGCTGCCTCAGCCAGATCGCCGCGCGCGGACAGGGTGCAATCCCCGCCGGTCGCGCCAAACCCGATCATGAATTCGTCCGGCGCGGCCTGCAGCGCGTTGAGACGAACCGGCTTGCCCGGCGCGTAATGGCTGGCCAGCTGGCCCGGCGCCTCGATCATGTCATTGCCCCCCGGTGCGGCATCACCCAAAAGGGCGCCGATTTCGGGCGCGCTGACCGGGCCGGGGCGCAGCAGTTCCCATCCGCCATTGGCCCGCAACGCAACGATGGTCGATTCAACGCCGCGCGCGCAGGGCCCGCCGTCAAGGATCAGGGGCACCGCATCGCCGAGCGAGCGCACAACATGTGCGGCAGTGGTCGGGCTGACCGCGCCGCTGCGATTGGCCGACGGCGCGGCCAGTGGAATACCCGCTTCGCACAGAAGCGCGCGCATCACCGGATGAGCGGGCATGCGCAGCGCGATTGTCGGCAGGCCGGCGGTCACCGCCGGGGCAAGCCTTGCAGCGGCGCGTAGCGGCAGGACAAGCGTGAGCGGGCCTGGCCAGAAATGGCGCGCGAGCAATTCCGCCCTGTCGTCGAACAGGGCCAGTTCACGCGCCTGCTCCACGTCTGCTACATGGACGATCAGCGGGTTGAAATCGGGGCGCCCCTTGGCGGCATAGATCGCCGCCACCGCATCCGTGCAGTCTGCCCGCGCGGCCAGCCCATAGACCGTTTCCGTCGGCACGGCGACCAGTCCGCCTGTGCGCAGCACTTGCGCGGCGCGCGCAATGGCACCGTCATCGGCACACTGGACCTGTGCGGGCTGCTTGTCGCTCATGCCGCCTGCGCTATAGGGTGCAAAGCAAATCGCCAAGGAAAAGCAACGTGACCCAGTTCAGACCCGCAGTTGATGACCAGTTGCTTGCCATGCGCGTGGCCGCCGGCATTGACGAGCTGGCCGGATTGGAACGTTTCTCCGCCGCAACCGCGGACATGGTGGAAGCGATTGCAGATGGCGCGGGTGCCTTTGCCACCGGTGAATGGGCTCCACTCAACCGCATTGGCGACCAGCAGGGCGCACAGCTGGCTGACGGGGTGATCCGTTTGCCCGCGGGTTTTGCCGAGGCTTATGCGGCCTATGTCGAACAGGGCTGGAACACGGTGGTGCCGCCTTCGCAGCATGGCGGGCAGGGCCTGCCATTCACGCTGGGCAGCAATGTGCTGGAAAATCTGGGCGCGGCCAATATGGCCTTCACCCTGCTTCCGCTGCTGACGACCGGCGCGATCGAGGCGCTGGAAAAGCATGCCAGCGCGGCGCAAAAGGACATGTATCTGCCCCGGCTGGTGAGCGGCGAATGGTCCGGCACCATGAATCTCACTGAACCGCAGGCAGGCAGCGATCTGGGCGCGCTGCGCACCATGGCCACCCCGATCGGGCAGGGCGAACATGCCGGAAAATTCAACATTTCCGGCCAGAAGATCTTCATCACTTGGGGTGAGCATGATCTGACCGGCAACATCATTCATCTGGTGCTGGCGCGCATTCCCGGTGCGCCTGAGGGCAGCCGCGGCATTTCCCTGTTCATCGTGCCCAAATATCTCATCGGTCCGGATGGCGAACCGGGCGCGCGCAACGATCTCAAATGCATCGCGGTTGAGAAGAAGCTGGGCATTCATGCCTCACCCACCTGCGTGATGAGCTTTGGCGAGAACGGACAATGCATTGGCGAGCTGGTCGGCCGGGAAAATGAAGGGCTGCGCGCCATGTTCACGATGATGAACAATGCGCGGATCAATGTCGGCAATCAGGGCGTCCAGATTGCCGAGCGCGCGCTGCAGCAGGCACTGGCCTTTGCGGCAGAGCGGATCCAGTCACCACGCGCGGGGGCGACCAGCAAGGATCCGGTCGCGATTATCGAACATCCCGATGTGCGCCGCATGCTGGTGCGGATGCGCGCGCTGACCGAAGCGGCGCGGGCGCTGCTCTATTACACCACGGGCCAGGTGGACCGCGCGACGGCGGGGAACGCGGCCGCGGGCGCGCGCGCCGATGTGCTGGTGCCGCTGCTCAAGGCCTGGGCGACCGATGCGGCGATGGAAGTCACCAGCATGGGCATTCAGGTGCATGGCGGCATGGGCTTTGTCGAGGAAACCGGCGCGGCCCAGCATTTCCGCGATTCGCGCATCCCCCCCATTTACGAAGGCACGAACGGCATTCAGGCGGCGGACCTTGTCACCCGCAAGCTGGGCATGGACAATGGCGGCGTGCTGAAAGCCCTGCTGGCTGATGTCGCGGCTGACGCGCGCACGGATGCGCCATCGCTCGCCGCGCTGGCCCGGCGATGCAGCGCCATTGCAGACTGGATGCTGGCCGATGCCAGCCTGGATGACCGCCTGGCCGGAAGCGTGCCCTTCTGCAGCATGTGCGCGGTGGCGGTGGCCGGATGGATGATGCTGCGCGAACGGCGCGCGGTCGATCAGGGTGCGGCCCCTGCGCTGGCACCGGCAAAGCGCGTGACGACCGCCTATTTCCTGGACCAGATCGTGGCCGAAGCTGTGGGACTTGAGGCAGGCGCGCGCGCCGGGGCGCAGATGTTCTATGCGGTGAGCGCGGAGGAACTGACGCGATGAGCGCGAATCAGGGCGATCCGCTGGCCCGCATCGCCGATGCGCTGGAACGAATCAGCCCCCCGCCCGCTCCGGTCGACTGGATGGCGCATCCCGCCTATGTCTGGGACGGACGCGGAGCGCTGGCCATCCCCGCGCTGGCCGCCCCGGCCCTGCCCCTGCTGCGCGGCGTGGACCGGCAGAAGCAGCAGGTGGTCGACAATGTGCAGCGGCTGGCCGCGGGCCATGCCGCGCATGACATGCTGCTGTGGGGCGCGCGCGGCATGGGCAAATCGGCGCTGATCCGCGCCAGCGTGCGCGCCGCGCAACTAGACGCCCCGGCCGGCATCGCGCTGGTGCAGGTCGCCGCCGAAGCGCTGGGCGGGCTGGCCACCTTGTTTGGCGAGCTGGGCCGCCAGCAGCGCAACTTCCTGACCTATATCGACGATCTGGGCTTTGCCGAAGATGACAGCGCCGGGCCGCGCCAGCTGCGCAGCTGGCTGGAAGGTGGGGTGGAAGCGCGCCCTGCCAATGTCCGTCTTGCCGTCACTTCCAACCGCCGGGCGATCGTGCCGCGCCACGGTGCGGAACAGGATGATCCGATCAACCCGCGCGACGCCGTGGACGATCGGCTGGCGCTGGCGGACCGGTTCGGCCTGTCCATCGGCTTTCACAATTGCACGCAGGACGATTACCTGGCGATCATTGCGGGCTATGCCGATGAATTCGGGCTGGAGTGGGACGACGGCGAAGCGCTGGAATGGGCCAAGCGGCGCGGCGCCAGATCCGGCCGGACCGCCTGGCAATATATCACCGAACTCGCGGGGCGGGCGGGGCAGACCCTGCCCGCATGATCGTCCGATGTCACCGTCCTGAACTGCATCAGCCAATCCAATCGCATGCGCTGATGGCAGCTGCTCAGGGCCCGGCCCCACGCAACCCTAGAACTTGAAGCCCTGCTTGAAGGCCTCACCCGGGTCGCCCTTCAGTTCCTTCTGCGGGGGGAGCGACTTGTATTTGGGCAGCACCAGTTTCGCCCCCGGTTGCGCCTGCGGGTTGATCACCCGCCAGATGATCCCCGCCGTATCGTCGCTGACCAGAAGCGCCCCGCCCTTGTCCCAGGCCAGCCAGGTCGGACGGCCATGCGTATTGCCGTCGCCGGTGAGGAAGCCGGTCAGCACCGGCACCGGCAAGCCTTTGGGATTGCCGCGTTCATCAAAGCGAATGAACACCACGTCATAGCCTGACATCGGCTTGCGGTTCCACGAGCCATGGCGCGCGACGAAAGCGCCATTGCCGAAGCCGCCGCCCAGACGATGGCCTTCGCCCGCGAAAACCAGGCCCAGCGCCGCGACATGCGGGCCGAGCGCATATTCGGGCCTGCGCGCATATTCGGTGAGGAATTCGGGCATCGCCCACTTCACCCGAACATCCTCTATCTTGCGCCAATAGACCCACGGCCAGCCATAATGCGCACCGACCGGCACATTGGTGAGGTAATCAGGCACCAGATCGGAGCCGAGCATGTCCCGCTCGTTCACCGTGGTCCACAATTCCTGCGTCAGGGGATTCCAGGCGAGCCCGTTTGGGTTGCGCAGCCCCAGCGCAAACGGTCGCCGGCTCTTCGCCTTGACATCATATTCCCAGATCATCGCCCGACCCTGCTCGACCTCCAGCCCCTCGTCCGCAATATTGGTGGCCGATCCGACGGCGATATAGATATGCTTGCCATCGGGGCTGAGGATGATGTTGCGCATCCAGTGATCGCCGCCCGCAGGCAGGTCCATCAGCTTGTCGGGTTCACCTTCCAGCCGGGTCGCGCCCGGCTCGAACGGGAAGGACAGCAGGGCATCATGATTCGCGACATAAAGCCGCCCGTCAGCCCAGGCGAGGCCGGAGGGCGAATGCAGCCCTTCCCTGAGAATGACCGGTTGTTCGGCGCGGCCATCGCCATCCCTGTCGCGCAGCAGCACCAGCCTGTCAGGCGAGGGTTCGACGGTCCCGGCCTTGGCCAGGAAATAGCCCATGAGCAGGCCGGTGATGCCGCCCGGCCCGGTCCGCGGGGGTGAATTGGTCAGTGCCACGATGACATCGCCATTGGGCAGGGTCAGCATGGTGCGCGGGTGATCCAGCCCTTCGGCAAAGCGGGTTACGCGCAACCCCGGCGCAGCTTTGGGGGTCTGGCCCCGGGCCCAGCCGATGGTTTCGGCAATCGCGACGGTGGGGATCGTTTCGGTGTCGAATTCCTCTTCCAGGAACGGGTCCGTGCCGGTGACCTTGTCCATCGGCTGATCTGCCGTGTCGCCCCGCAGCAGCCAGAGCAGGAAGAGGCCTATCGCGGCGAGAACAGCGATGACGATGAGAAGATTCTTGCGCTTGGTGTCCATCGCACCGGAAATAGGCGCAGTCGGCTCTGCGGGCAATGCTGCTGGCCCTTCTTTTGTAGCTCTTTAGCGGCCAGGCTATCGTCGCCTGCATCCCGCCAAAGGCCAACCGCAAGGTCCAATATCACTACGACAAGCAGCTCTATCGCCAGCGCCACAAGATCGAGAACCTGTTCGGCAGAATCAAGAACTGGCGCCGCATCGCAACCCGATACGACCGATGCGCACACACCTTCCGCCATCGCCATCGCTGCAACCGTCTGCTACTGGCTGTGATCAATGAGTCCTGAGCCTAGTCTTTCCGGTAGAATTGCAGCCCAGCTTCATTGTCCCTTGACCAAGCTACCCTCCCAGCACGGAAAGTCGCTGCTCGCTTGAAAATGACATCGGTACCAAGCGGTATGGAGCGGGTGGAAACTACGCGAGCGCCTGATCCCGAGAAATCCTTAACTCTTACCTTCTCCCAGCCTTCGGGCGTGCACAACTCTGCAAAGGCCAAGGCGCGCTTTCGATCTGAGGTGCGAACGCGGCCGTTTGACTGACAAGCCTTGGCGCCGGGCGCCGGATCAGAACTCATGCGCTCAATTAGATACTCAAAATCAGCTTTGGCTATAGTCTTTTCGAAAAGAAACCCGGCCTTTTGCCCCCTGATCCAGATGCATAGTGCAGTAATTCTGCCGAAAGCAGGAATCTCCAACAAGATTTGGTCTCCGGGCTCTATTCCACTTCTCGCGCAGATCAAAAAACCGGTTGCAGAGATGTCCGCCATGACCAAGCTTAGCTCACCTAATGTTCGGTGCACGGCCGACACCGTGAGCCTTGCCGGCCTGCGTCCGGCTTGGCGCTTTTCATTGATACTTGGCTGAGCACCTGCATGCATTTTCCTGAGACCTTTCTTGATTTGAGAGAAACTAGGCGCTGGAAGTTTAAAAATTAGTTTCTCACCGCGCGTGATCGTCGCGCTCAACCGACTTTTTCTATCGCTGCGAGCACATCGGCCTTCGGCATGTGGGCATATTCCATCGTCTGTTCGATGATCGGGTGGCCCAAAGCTTCATGTCCGCCATCTCCATCGCCGCAACCGTCTGCTATTGGCTCTGATCAATGAGTCCTGAGCCTAGAGACCGTTCGATGATTGCTCGCAAACATGGTTAATTTTGTAAGAATGATTCCATGCTCCTGCACTCACGCTTTTCGCCTGAATGGCAGAAATATGCGCAGGAATGCCTAGATCGCTCCGCCGGTCAGGCGCTGGCAGATCATGTCGAGCTGGTCGAGCGTGCGATAGCGGATGGTTACCGCGCCCGATCGGGGATCAGCATCGGCATTGATTCGCACCGCCATACCGAGAAATTCCTCGAGATGGTTCTGGACGGCTGCGATATCGGCATCCTGCGCTGCCTCGCCCGGCGCGCGCGCGGTACGTCGCCCTTTGTCCTTGCCCTCCCCGCCCGATTTTCGCGCCCGCCTTTCCATGTCGCGCACCGACCAGCCACGCCTCACGGCCTCGCGGGCCAGCACTTCGGCACCTTCATGGCCAACGAGCGCGCGGGCATGTCCCATTGAGAGCTGGTCTGTCTCGACCAGCTCCAGCACCCCTTCGGGCAGGCTCAACAAACGCTGGAAATTGGCGACATGACTGCGCGACTTGTCAACGATTTCCGCGATTTCCGCCTGAGTCAGTCCCTCGACCTGAGCCAGGCGATGGTAGGCGCGCGCCTCCTCGATTGGGTTGAGATCTTCGCGCTGGATATTCTCGATCAGAGCCAGCGCCAGCACGTCCCGCTCTGCAAGGTCGCGGACAAGGGCCGGGATTTCATGCAGTCGCGCCTTCTGCGCAGCGCGCCAGCGCCGTTCGCCCGCGACGAGCTGATATTGCCCACTCCCCTGACGACGGACGATGACTGGCTGAATGACCCCGCGCGCGGCGATGGAAGCCGCCAGCTCTTCCAGCGCCGCCTCGTCGAAATGGCGCCGGGGCTGATCGGGGTGCGGCACGATTGCCGAAACTGGCAGCATGGCCAGACCGTCAGGCGCGGAGCCAGCGCCACCTGCCAGCGCCTCATCACCTGCAGTCCTTTCCGCTGTCGGCCCCGGATTAAGTCGCACCAGCGGCTCTTCCCGCTTCACCTCGCCCAACAGCGCGCCCAGCCCCCGCCCAAGGCGCTTTGGCGCGGATTTAGCGAGCTGCCCGGCCTTGGCTGGATCAGTCAATTCGCTCATGCAGCTTTCCTTCTTTCAGGCAAACGCCCGATCAATTCGCGGGCGAGCGCCATATAGGCACGGCTGCCGGAACAGGCGTGATCATAAACCAGTGCGGGCAGGCCGTGGCTGGGCGCCTCGGACAAGCGCACATTGCGGGGAATGACCGCTTCGAACACCAGCGAGCCCAGGCAGTCGCGCACATCGTCCGCGACCTGGTCTGTCAGCCGGTTGCGCCGGTCGAACATGGTCAAGGCCACGCCGATGATGCCAAGATCGGGGTTGAACCGCTGCTGCACGCGCTCCACCGTCTGCAACAATTGGCTCAGGCCCTCCAGCGCGAAAAACTCGCACTGCAGCGGCACCAGTAACGTGTCGGCAGCCGCCAGCGCGTTAAGCGTAAGCAGGCCCAGCGATGGCGGACAATCAATGAAGCAGATGTCGTAGCCCGATTGACCTGCCAATGCGCTGCGCAGGCGGCCACTGCGGTCCTCCACGGAGACGAGTTCCACTTCTGCCCCGGTCAGATCCTGAGTTGCGGTGACCACATCCAGTCCCGGGATCGCGCTGGGCACGGCACACTGGGCGAGCGGCGCCTGATCGACCAGCAGATCGTAGCTGGTCCGATGGCGATCGGCCGAGTGAATGCCGATACCGGTTGACGCATTGCCCTGCGGATCGAGGTCGATTAGCAACGTTTTCCAGCCGGTCGCCGCCATCGCTGTTGCAATATTGATCGCGGTGGTGGTCTTGCCCACACCGCCCTTCTGATTCGCAATCGCTACGCAGATCATGGTGTCACCTCGCCTTGGCGGTTGCAGTTCTGGCCGGATCGCTCACCAGAATGCCCGATTCCGGATCAGTCAGCGATTGTTTCACGTGAAACATCTTCCGGCGACTCACCGGAAGCTCTTCCAATTCTTGCTTGGCCGAACGCCCTTTGGGCAACAGCCAGATCGTGTCGCTTGTGGAAAAGCGTGCGGACAGGGTGAGAAGCCGTGGCAAGGGCGCAAAAGCGCGTCCCGAAATGACACTGGCAGAAAAGGAAGGAATCTGTTCCAGTCGCGCGCCCAGCGCGGCGCATCGCTGCAGATCGAGCGCTTCAATCACGCTCTGCAGCCATTCAACCCGCCGTTTGCGGGATTCAACCAGCCGCACATCACGATCGGGCTGCATCATGGCGATCACGAGGCCGGGGAAACCCGCACCGGTGCCAAGATCGAGCCAGGGCCCTGTTTCACGTGGAACCAGTGGCAACAACTGTGCGCTGTCCGCAATGTGGCGGCGCCAGAGCTCCGTGACGGTCGCGCGCGCGATCAGGTTTTGCCGTTCATTTTCCGAGGTAAGCAGCGCACAAAACTGCTCCAGCCGCTCCATCGCCGCATCGTCGCACAGGCCGGCGACAAAGGCGCGCGCTTCGGTCTCGTCCGCAATCATGCCGCAGCCAGCCTGCGCCGCGCATGCACCAGCAGCGCCGCCAGTGCCGCCGGCGTAATGCCGGGCACACGGCCCGCAACAGCAAGGCTCGACGGGCGTGCGGCCTCCAGCCGCTCAACCATTTCACGAGACAGGCCGGGGACGGCGGCAAAGGGAAAATCATCGCCCAGCGCCACCTCTTCGCTGGCTCGCAGGTCACGCAGCTCCGCGTCCTGCCGCGCGAGGTAAGGCGCGTAAGCCGCATCCTCCGCCAGTTCGGCCGCAAGCGCCCCACCCCAATCTAGCTCTGGCGGCAACCACGGCGCCAGCGCATCAAGACCGATCCCGCCGTAACGCAACCATTCGTTCAAGGCCTGGCGGGGAACATCCCGGCGCACCGGCAGGCCGGCATCCGCCAGCTCCGCACCGGCAACCAGGCGTTCAAGCGCGCATTCAAGCCCGCCACGCTGCTCTTCCCGTTTCAGGAACCAGTCGGCACGCTCCGCCCCTAGACAAGAGGCTGCCAACGCCAGCGGCGTAAGCCGCGATGTCGCATTGTTGGCGCGCAAGCGCAGACGATATTCGGCCCGCGCCGTCAGCATGCGATAAGGCTCGCTGACGCCATGCAGCGTCAGATCGTCAATCATCACCGCCATATAGCTGTTGGCACGATCCAGCGGGGCAGGCACTTGGCCCAGCACCGTCGCAGCTGCATGCATCCCCGCAACCAGTCCCTGAGCCGCCGCCTCTTCATAGCCGGTTGTCCCGTTGACCTGCCCGGCGCAATAAAGTCCCGGCATTGCGCGCAGCTCTAGCGTCGGGCGCAGGGCGCGCGGATCAATGTGATCATATTCAACGGCATAGCCCGCAACGGCCATCTCCACCTGCTCCAGTCCGTCCATCGTCCGCAGCATGTCGAGCTGGACATCGGCGGGTAGCGAGGTGCTGATCCCGTTGGGATAGACCAGATGCGTGTCCAGCCCTTCAGGCTCGAGAAATATCTGGTGGCCATCGCGATCGGCAAAGCGGTGAATCTTGTCTTCGATAGACGGACAGTAACGCGGACCGCGCGCGTCAATCGCGCCGGTGAACAAGGGCGAACGATGAAGGTTTGCCCGTATGATGTCATGGCTGCGCTGATTGGTGCGAGTGATCGCGCAGAACAACTGCGGATTCACACGTTTCGCGCTGAGCGCGGACATGCACCAGAGCTCCACATCGGATGGCTGCTCTTCCAGCCGGGCCCAGTCGATCGTGCGACCATCAAGGCGCGGCGGAGTTCCCGTCTTGAGGCGAGCCATGGGCAGTTCTGCCGCACGCAGCTGCTGCGCGAGCTGCTGGGCGGCGGCTTCGCCAATGCGCCCACCGGTAATGCGTTCCTCGCCGCGAAACAGCGTGCCGCCGAGGAAAGTGCCGGTACACAGGATCACCGCACCGGCATGCAATTCGGTGCCATCGGCCAGAACCAGCCCGTTCACTCGTCCACCCTGCAGGATCAACCGGGCAGCCTCACCCTCAATCAGATCGAGCCCAGGCTGCGCATGCAACATGCGCTGAATCGCCCGCTTGAACAGAGCGCGGTCAGCCTGCACACGCGGACCCCAGACTGCGCTGCCCTTCGAGCGGTTGAGCATCCGGTAATGAATCGCGGCGGCATCCGCGGCGCGACCGATCAGCCCGTCAAATGCATCGACCTCGCGAACAAGGTGGCCCTTGCCCAATCCGCCGATCGCCGGGTTGCAGCTCATCGCGCCAATAGTCGCCAGATCGAAGCTCACCAGCCCTGTGCGGGCACCCATGCGCGCGGCGACGGCGGCGGCCTCGCAACCCGCGTGCCCGCCACCGACAACCAGGACATCGAAGTGATTCATGCGCGGCCCTTACCCGCGCTGCGGATTCCGGTCAAAGAAACTGCGATGTTTCACGTGAAACATACGGTCACCAAACCCTCACTTGCCGATGCAGAAGCGCCCGAACAACGCATCGAGCATATCCTCGGTCGTCGCCCGGCCAATCAGCCGGTCCAGCGCAAGCCTGCCCCGCCGCAAACCCTCCGCCACAAGCAGAGAATCAGTCTGCATTCGGGCTTCGTTCAATGCCTCTGCCAGTTCAGAGAGGCGCGCGTGCTGGCGTGCATTGAGCGCCGCCTCCCCCGGCCCTGGCATGACCCGACGCGCCGCCTCGACCATGGCCTGGCGCAGTGCATCCATCCCCTCGCCGCTCAGGGCTGACAGGCGAAACGCCGGACGGGCCTTGCGCGCATGCCCTGCATTGTCGATCTGCGCTTCGATTTCCCATGATCCATCCGGCCCAGCACCCTCGGGGCCGAGCCACAGCACCAGATCGGCGCGAAGCAGCTCCTGATTGGCGCGTTCGATGCCGATCTGTTCAATCGCGTCCGCGCTTGCCTCGCGCAGACCCGCCGTATCGACAAAGCTGAACGGGATGCCGTCCAGCGCGACCGAGCGCAGGATGACGTCGCGGGTCGTACCCGCAACCGGCGAGGTGATCGCCGCCTCGCTCTCCACCAATGCGTTGAAAAGTGTCGATTTCCCGGCATTCGGTGGCCCTGCCAGCACAACCCGGAAGCCTTCTTTCAGGACCTGCGCATGCGGGCGCGCCAGCCAGCCCGAAATGTCCTGCGCCAGTGCGCTCAACCTCGCACCGAATTGCGGGGAAAGGTTGCTGATCGCGTCATCCTCGTCCGCGAAATCCAGCACGGTTTCAACCTCGGCGGAAAGCTCAAGCAGTGTGGCACGCCAGCTTTCGGCCAGTTGCGAAAACGCCCCGCCTGCCATGGCCTGCGCGGCGCGGCGCTGCAGTTCGGTTTCCGCTGCCAGCAGATCGGCCAGCCCTTCCGCTTCGGCAAGGTCGATCCGGCCATTGGCGAAGGCGCGCCGGGTAAACTCGCCCGCCTGCGCAGCGCGCAACCCGGGCAAGGCGCCAAGCGCGCCTTCGACCGCGGCCACCACCGCCCTCCCGCCGTGCAGGTGAAATTCCGCGCAATCCTCCCCGGTCGGGCTGCGCGGGCCAGGCAGAAACAGCACCAGCGCCCGATCCAGCTCTGCCCCGTCCGCCCCGCGCAACAGGCTGAGGCTGACGCTGCGCGGCGGGGGAACCCGCCCCGCAAGCGCCATCAGCGCGTCCTTCGCCGCCGGCCCCGACACGCGCATGACGGCAATGGCGGCGGGCGGCGAGCCACTGGACAGGGCAAAGATCGTGTCAATCATGCAGCCGGGCGGGCGCGGGCGATGAGAATGGCGCGCCCTTACCCCTTCTTCGAACTGCTCGCTCCCGAGGCAAAGGCCGCACCGCTTTCCATGAATTTCTGGAAAAGCTGCAGGCCCATCTGCCCCATTGGCGCGAACTGGCGGGAAAGCTGTTCCATCTGTTCAAGGCTGGTCGCGCCCTGCATCGCATTCTTCAGATTTTCGACATAGGCCTCGTTGACCGAGGAGACATCGGGAAGGCCGAGGAAACGACGCGCTTCATCCGGTGTGCAATCGACTTCTACATTCACTTTCATGAGCGAACCCCGCAGGAGAAACACCTAAACCTGTCACACGCGCTTGGCAAAGTCCATCATCCCCCTCTAACATCAGTTCACAAGCCGAGGAGACTCATCTCATGTCTGCGACTCACAAAATTCCCGATCTGGACGGCGACGGGCAGATTCCCGTCTATGTCGCCAGGCCCGCAGGCGCGCCGCGCGCTGCCATCATCGTTATTCCGGAAATCTTCGGCGTGAACCCCGGCATCCGCCAGAAATGCGATGACTGGGCGGCAAAGGGCTATCTGGCCGCCGCCCCGGACATTTTCTGGCGCTTTGCCCCCGGTGTCGAACTGAACCCCGACATCGAGGCCGAACTGAACGAGGCCTTCGGCTACTTCGGCCAGTTTGATCCCGATCTCGGCGTGAAGGACATCGAAGCCCTGATTCACTGGATCCGGCGCGATCAGGGTGTGGCCAGGGTCGGGCTGGTCGGTTTCTGCCTCGGCGGGCGTATGGCCTATCTGGCTGCGGCCCGCACAGATATCGACGCCAGCGTTGGCTATTACGGCGTGATGATCGATCAGATGCTGAGCGAAAAACATGCAATCGCCAGGCCGTTGATGCTGCATATCCCGACCGCAGACGGCTTTGTGCCGCCAGAGGCTCAGCAGGCCATTCACGCCGGGCTGGACGATCACCCGCGCGTGACGCTGCATGATTACGACGGGCTCGATCATGGTTTTGCTGCGGCGATGGGCAATCGCCGCGACGAGGCAGGCGCACAACTGGCGGACGGGCGAACCGAAGCCTTCTTCGCGGAGCATCTGGGCTAGCAGCGCCCGATCATGGACCCCGCAACCCGCTACATCATTCCGCTGGTCCTGCTGGCGACAACAGGTGCGGCAGCGGCCATTCCCGCATTCCACGCCGCGCTGTGGGCGGCCCTCCCGCTGCTCGCGATCGCATTGTGGGATTTCCTGCAGTCGCGCCACACGCTGCGTCGCAATTACCCGCTGCTTGCCCGGCTGCGCTGGCTTTCGGAAGATTTGCGCCCCTTTGTTCGTTCCTATTTCGTGGAAGGCGATCTTGAGGGTTTCCCGTTCAATCACGATGAGCGCGCTCTGGTCTATGCCCGCGCCAAGGGCCAGCTTGACACTCACCCGATGGGCACAGAGCTTGATGTATATTCCGATGAATATCAGTGGCTTGGACACTCAATCCAGCCCAATTCGGCGGCCCCCGAAGAATGGCGCCTGTCCATCGGCGGGCCGGATTGCACACAGCCCTATAGCGCCGCACTGCTCAATATTTCGGCGATGAGCTTCGGCTCGCTGTCAGGCCGGGCGATCGAGGCACTCAATCTCGGGGCGAAGCGCGGCAATTTCGCGCATGACACGGGCGAGGGATCGATTTCGCGCTATCATCGCAAACATGGCGGCGATCTGATCTGGGAAATCGGCAGCGGCTATTTCGGTTGCCGCGCCAGCAATGGCGGCTTCGACCCGGCCCGCTTTGCCGAACGCGCGCAGGACGATCGGGTCAGGATGATCGAGATCAAGCTCAGCCAGGGCGCAAAACCCGGCCATGGCGGGATGTTGCCCGGCGCCAAGGTAACCGCCGAGATTGCCGAGGCGCGCGGCGTGCCGATTGGGCAGGACGTTATCTCGCCCGCCGCTCATTCGGCCTTTTCCACCCCGCCCGAACTGCTGGAATGGATTGCGCGAATGCGCGAGGCATCGGGCGGCAAGCCGGTGGGGATCAAGCTGTGTGTCGGTCAGCCGCACGAAATCTTCGCGCTGGCCAAGGCCATGGTGCTGACCGGGATTACCCCCGATTTCATCACGGTTGACGGGGCGGAAGGCGGCACCGGAGCCGCTCCGCTGGAACTGACCAACAGCGTGGGCATGCCGCTGCGCGAAGGGCTGGTGACGGTACGCAACGCACTGGTCGGGACAAATCTGAAAGACCGGGTCAGGATCGCCGCGTCTGGCAAGATTCATTCAGGGGCCGGCATGGCGGAAGCCTTCGGTCTGGGTGCGGACTGGTGCAATGCGGCGCGCGCCTTCATGTTCTCGCTGGGCTGTATCCAGTCGATGAAGTGCCACACCGGCGCGTGCCCGACGGGCATCGCCACGCAATCGGCCTGGCGCGAACGCGGGCTGGTGGTTGAGGACAAGGCCCGGCGCGTGACCCGCTTCCAGCGCCAGACGCTGCACAGCCTGCGCGAGATCATCGTCGCAATGGGTCTCGACAATCCTTGGCAGGTCAGCCCCATGGACATGCGCGCGCGGGTCAATTCGGCGGAAACGAGTGCGGTGGACCGTATTCACTATTTCGTTCCGCCCGGCGCGCTGATCGAAGGACCGGAAGGAACGCCGCTGGCGCGCTACTGGTCCATGGCCCGGGCGGACAGCTTCAGGCGCATTTCATGATGACAGCAAACCACCAGCCCGGCTGAACACCGCCGGACTGATGCGTTACTGATTCATCGTGGCGAAGAAATCCTCGTTCGTCTTGGAATCCTTCATCTTGTCCAGCAGGAACTCCATCGCATCGATCGTGCCCATCTGCATCAGGATGCGGCGCAGCACCCACATCTTGCTGAGCTGATCCTTGCCGACCAGCAGTTCTTCCTTGCGGGTGCCGGACTTGCCGACATCCAGCGCCGGGAAGATGCGCTTGTCCGCCACCTTGCGATCCAGCACGATTTCACTGTTGCCGGTGCCCTTGAACTCTTCAAAGATCACTTCGTCCATGCGGCTGCCGGTATCGATCAGCGCGGTGGCAATGATGGACAGGGAACCGCCTTCCTCGATGTTGCGGGCCGCACCGAAGAAGCGCTTGGGCCGCTGCAGCGCATTGGCATCGACACCGCCGGTCAGAACCTTGCCCGAACTCGGCACCACCGTGTTGTAGGCACGGCCAAGACGCGTGATCGAATCGAGCAGGATCACGACATCCTTCTTGTGTTCCACCAGCCGCTTGGCCTTCTCGATCACCATCTCGGCAACCTGGACATGGCGGCTGGCCGGTTCGTCAAAGGTCGAGGAGATCACCTCACCCTTCACGCTGCGCTGCATGTCCGTCACTTCCTCAGGCCGTTCATCGACCAGCAGGACGATCAGGAACACTTCGGGATGATTGTCAGTGATCGCCTTGGCGATGTTCTGCAGCAGCACCGTCTTGCCGGTGCGCGGCGGCGCAACGATCAGCGCGCGCTGGCCCTTGCCCTGCGGGGCGATGATGTCGATCACCCGCGCGCTCTTGTCCTTCACCGTCGGATCGACAGTGTCGAGCACCAGCTTCTCGTCAGGATAAAGCGGCGTCAGATTGTCGAAATTGGTACGATGGCGCACGGCGTCGGGATCATCGAAATTGACGCTGGTCAGCTTGGTCAGCGCGAAATAGCGCTCGCCATCCTTGGGCGCGCGAATTTCGCCTTCCACCGTATCACCGGTGCGCAGGCCCCATTTGCGGATCTGGTTGGGCGAGACATAGATGTCGTCCGGACCGGCCAGATAATTGGCTTCCGGGCTGCGCAGGAATCCGAAACCGTCCTGCAACACCTCGATCGTGCCGATGCCCAGGATCTCTTCGCCATCTTCGGCAACTTCCTTCAGGATCGCGAACATCAGATCCTGGCGGCGCATGGTAGACGCGCCTTCGACCTCGAATTCCTCGGCCATTTCAACCAGTTCAGCCGGGGTCTTTTTTTTCAGTTCTTTCAAATGCATCGGTCAGATGTTCCGAAACTAGGGGGCCGGCAGGTCAATCAGGCTTGGGGAAAGCGGACCGGGTCGCACAGGACGGGCAACCTTTACCGGAAGATGTGCGGGGAAATAGGCCGGACCAGCACATCCGTCAATTCGGAAAACAGCACTTCCGCCAAGGCCCGGCGCGCAAATGGCCCGTCAGAACGGCTTCACCACCACCAGCACGACGATCAGCGCCGCAGCAATACCCGGTACTTCGTTGACCAGCCGCAGCGTGCGTTCTGCCAGCGGGCGCTCTCCCGCAGCCATTTTGCGGGCGGTCGCCGCCATCCAGCCGTGATAGGCGCTCAGCCCCAGGACCAGCAGGAATTTGGCAAGGAACCAGCCTTGCGTCCAGGCGCCGATGGTGACGGCCAGAACAAGTCCAAGGCCCCAGACCGCAATCAGGCTGGGCCCGAGGATCACCTTACCCAGCAGGCGGCTGCGCCTGGCCCAGAGCGCTTCTTCCTCCGACCCCGGAGCAGCGCCGTGCATGTAGATCAGCTGGCGGGGCAGCATGAACAACCCGGCCATCCAGAAGATGACGAAAATGATGTGTCCGGCCTTGAGCCAATAGTAGATCATGGACAGCACCTCGTTCATGGCACGCTTCCTGCCCGTTAGCCCTTCCAGCCGCGCACCGCCGCCAGCAGGCGCTCGACATGATCTAGCGGCGTATGCTGGCCAATGCCATGACCAAGGTTGAAGACATGCGGGCGATCCGCAAAAGCTTCCAGAATCTGCAGCGCTGCCTGTTCGAGCTCCGCGCCGCCCGCTTCCAGCAGCAGCGGATCGAAATTGCCCTGCACCGGCAGCCCTTGCGGCAGGGCCCGTGCGGCCCAGACAGGATCGATTGTCTCGTCCAGCCCCAGCGCATCAACCCCGGTCTCGTCCGCATAGGCTGGCAATTTTTCGCCCGCGCCCTTGGGAAACCCGATGATCGCAACCCTGGGGTAACGCAATTTCAGCGCGCTCACGATCGCCGCATTGGGCGCAATCACCCAGCGGCTGAATTGCGCAGGGGAAAGGCTTCCCGCCCAGCTGTCGAACAGTTGCACTGCTTCAGCACCCGCCTCGATCTGCCCGGCCAGATAATCGACCGTCAGCGCCGTGATGGCATCAATGATCGCCTGGAACGCCGCCGGATCGCGATAAGCCATTGCGCGCGTCACATGCTGGTCGCGGCTGCCTTCGCCGGCCACCATATAGGTCGCGACGGTCCATGGGCTGCCGGCAAAACCCAACAGCGTTGTTTGCGCGTCAAGCTGGTTGCGCACCTTGCGTACGGTATCGTAAATCGGATCGAGCCGTTCTGGCGCACTGGCCAGCCCTGCCAATGCGCTGTCGACCAGCGGGGGGGAAAGCCTCGGGCCTTCGCCGGCCAGAAATTCAAGCTTCTGGCCCATGGCATAGGGCACGATCAATATGTCGGAAAACAGGATTGCTCCGTCAAAGCCGAAACGGCGGATCGGTTGCAGCGTTATTTCCGCAGCGGCATCACTGTCATAGACAAGTTCGAGAAAACCGCCCTTTTGCGTGCGCAAGGCCCGGTATTCGGGCAGGTAACGGCCTGCCTGGCGCATGAGCCAGACCGGGCGGGGAAATATGTTCTGACCGCAAAGCGTATCGAGGAGAGGACCGGGCATCGGGGAGGCAATCCAACTAAATTAATATCTTTATATATGGATGTAGGAGTCTGTTGGGACGTGGATAATGGGGATAAGTGGCCCTTGCCTGAATTTTCCCGGGATGAACAGGGCTGGCAAGCGATCGAATCGCGGCATGGCTCGGTCAAGTCAAAGCTGTCCACGCTATCCCCAGCCTGTCGATATCCCCTCCCCCATGTCGAGAAAATCAGGGCCGGTGTTATGATAGCTGGCATGGAATCCCATGCCGAACTTGTCCGCCGCTTCATGCCGTGGTTTATGCAGCCATTCATCCACAGCCAGCTGGCCGCGCCGTCGGGCGCTGTCACGCGGCCCAGATATCAGGTTTCCGATCTGGCATGACCAGGCTTCATCTGCATCTTCTGTCCGATTCCACCGGCGAAACGCTGGAAATGGTCGCCAAGGCCGCGCTTGCGCAGTTCGAGGATGCGGAGGTCACACGCCACTTCTGGCCCATGGTTCGATCGCACCAGCATCTCGAACGGATCATGGCCGATATTGCGGCCAATCGCGGACTGGTGCTGTTCACCCTGGTCAATCCCGAGATCCGCAGCGCGCTGGAAGAAAAATGCCTCGACATGTCGATTCCGGCCGTTCCGGCGCTGGATGCGGTGACCAGCGCACTCGAAAGCCAGCTGGGGCGCGCCGCGCGCGGTCGTCCCGGTCGCCAGCACATGATGGACGATGCCTATTTCGCGCGGGTGGCTGCGATTCATTACACCATTGCGCATGATGATGGCGTGGGCTGGGAGGATTGGGAGGAAGCCGACATCGTGCTGGCGGGCGTGTCGCGCACATCCAAGACGCCGACCAGCATTTACCTGGCCAATCGTGGTTACAAGGTCGCCAATATTCCGATCGTGGTTGAAAGTCCCCCGCCCCCAGTCCTGTTTGGGCTGCGTCGTCCACTGGTCGTGGGCTTGACCACTGCTGCCTCCCGGCTGGTTCAGGTCCGGCGCAACCGTTTGCTCTCGTTGAACGAAAGCACGGAAACCGCCTATGTCGACAGTGACCGGGTCCAGGCAGAGCTGCAGTTCGCCAACCGCATGTTCGCTGACAACAACTGGCCGGTGATTGATGTGACCCGCCGCTCGATTGAGGAAGCAGCGGCCGCCGTGCTGCGGCTCTATGGTGAATTCAAGGCACAAAAAACCGCACAGGCGCAAGGCACAAAGCCGATCTGATGGCGCAATTATGCTGATCCTTGCTTCGCAAAGCGCCTCGCGCAAGGCCATGTTGGCTGCGGCCGGTGTGGTGTTTGAGGCGCGTCCGGCGCTGCTTGACGAGCGTACTGTCGAGGCGGGGCTGGGCGCGGCGGAACCCGCAGAAATCGCGCTGGCCCTTGCTCATGCCAAGGCTCTGGCGATCGAGGCAGAAACGGCGCTGGTCCTGGGCAGCGATTCGCTGGTGGAGGTTGACGGGCGTCGGTTCGACAAACCGGAAAACCGCGCGGATGCGGCCCGGCACCTGCAGTTCTTCTCCGGCCGGATTATGCATTTGCACAGCGCCGCTGCGCTGGCCCGCGATGGCAGGATCGTCTGGTCCCATGCCGATGTGGCGCGACTGCGCGTCAGGCCGCTCAGCGATGCTTTCATCACCTGGTATCTTGAACAGGAGTGGCCCGCCGTTGCCGGCTGTGTGGGCGTGTTCCGGATCGAGGCACTTGGCCCGCACCTGTTCGAATACATCGAAGGCGATCATTTTACCGTGCTTGGCATGCCATTGCTTCCTGTGCTGGCCGCCCTGCGCGAAGCAGGGGAGCTGGTCGCGTGACGCCCTATGCCGAAGTGATCGGCGATCCGATCGCGCAATCGAAATCACCGGTGATTCACAATTTCTGGCTGGAGAAGTTGGGGATCGATGCGGATTATCGGACCTGCCATGTGAAGCCGGAAGAACTGGCGGATTATTTTGCGCTCCGTCGACGTGATCCCGCCTGGCGTGGCTGCAATGTGACGATCCCGCACAAGGAACAAGTCGCGCCCTTCGTGGACGAGCTGGAGTCTGCGGGCGCGAAAGTGGGAGCGATCAACACCGTCTGGCCAGATGGCAAAGGCGGATTGAACGCAACGAATACGGATATCGACGGGGTGAAGGAGGCGTTGCGTGCGAGCAATCCGGCTGGACGGCCAGTTGTAATCATCGGCGCGGGCGGGGCGGCACGTGCCGTAATTGCCTATCTGGAAGGACTCGGTTGCGCCAGTGTGCGGGTGCTGGCGCGCAATCACGCGAAAGCGCGTGACACGCTGAAGGATTTTGATCTTCCTGTTACGCTCTGCCCGTTTGAACCCGGTGGGGCGGGCCTTGCCGATGCGGCGATTGTCATCAACGCGACTCAGCTGGGAATGGCTGGACAGTTGCCGATGCCGCAATTCGTTCTGGATCAACTGGCCGATACCGGGCCGGATTGCCTGGTGTTCGATATGGTCTATGCCCCGCTTGATACGCAGCTGTTGCAGCGGGCCGCTGCGTTTGGGCGGACGACCAGTCACGGGCTGACCATGCTGGTGGGCCAGGCCCGCACTGCCTTTGCCCGCTTTTTCGGTGCCGTGCCGGACCCGCGCGACGATGCGGAACTGTTCAGGAGGCTGACGACATGAGCCGCCCCTTTATCCTCGGGCTGACCGGTTCGATCGGCATGGGCAAATCGACCGTGGCCGAAATGATCATGGCCGAAGGCGTGCCCGTGTTCGATGCCGATGCGGCGGTTCACCGCCTGCAGGGGCCGGGCGGCGCGCTGTTGCCGCAGATCGAGGCCGCCTTTCCGGGAACGACCGGGCCGTATGGCGTGGACCGGGCAGCGCTGGGGGCAAAGGTTTTCGGCGATCCCGATGCGTTGGCGCGGCTTGAATCCATTGTGCATCCGGCGGTTGCGCATCTGCGCGAAGCGTTCCTGCTGGAACATGCGGGGATGGATCTGGTTGTGTTTGATGTTCCGCTGCTGTTCGAAAAGGGTGGCTTCCAGAATGTCGATGCAGTGCTGGTTGTCTCTGTCCCGGCCGAGGTGCAACGCCAGCGCGTGCTGGCGCGCCCGGGCATGGATCCGGCGAAATTCAGCCGCATTCTCGACATTCAGGTGCCTGATGCCGAAAAGCGTGCCCGGGCCGATCATGTGATTGATACGGGCTGCAGCCTGGAAGAGACACGCGCGGCGGTTAAAATGCTTATCAAAAGCTTGCGCGATCGCGCTATTTAGCTTGCGTCCGCCCGCCTGCGGGTGAATATTGAACTAACGATGCGTGAGATCATCTTCGACACGGAAACCACTGGCCTCGATCCCGCAAAGGGTGACCGGATGGTGGAAATCGGATGTATCGAAATGGTCAACCGGGTGACCACCGACCGCAGCTTTCACTGCTATTTCAATCCGGATCGCTCCATGCCCGCCGAGGCGGAGGCGGTTCACGGGCTTTCTGAGATTTTTCTTGCCGACAAGCCGCGCTTTTCGGAAAAAGCGGATGAGCTTCTGGCCTTCCTGGGCGATGCGCCGCTGGTCGCGCATAATGCGGGCTTCGACTTCAGCTTTCTCAATGCGGAACTCGCCATTTGCGGGATGGAGCCGGTCTGCAAAAGCCGGATGATCGACACGGTCGCCCTCGCCCGGGTGCGCCATCCCGGTGCCAAGCTGTCACTCGATGCGCTGTGCACCCGCTATGGCATCGATCGCAGTCACCGCACGCTGCACGGGGCACTGCTTGACGCCGAATTGCTGGCGCAGGTCTATGTCGAACTGACCGGTGGGAGGCAGATCGGGCTTGAACTCGCCGAAACGGTCGAAACTCACGAAATCAGCGTTGCTCAGGCGGTGATCCGCGAGAGGGTCTTTCGGAGCCCCCGCCCGCATCAGCCGAATGAGGCGGAACGCGCCGCGCACAAGGCCTTTTTGGAAACACTCACTTCCCCGCTCTGGTCACAAAGCTAGTCCGGCCAGGGCCATAACCAGGAGAAACGTCCCATGGACATTCGCGTGTCTGGCCACCAGATCGAAACCGGCGCCGCCCTTCAGGCGCATGCATCCGATCGGCTTACCGGCATTATTGACAAATATTTCAGCCGCGCGCTCTCCTCTCACGTTACCTTCGGCAAGGCTCCGGCAGGGGCGTTCAGTTGCGACATTGTCACGCATGTGACGCATGGGCTGATACTGAAGGGGCACGCGAATGCGCATGACGCTCATCAGGCGCTCGATCAGGCGGCAGAAAAGATCGACAAGCAGTTGCGGCGGTACAAGCGTCGGCTGAAGGATCGGCACGAGCAGGCAACCCACGCGCAGCGCGAGGAAGACGCGGCTTACCGGATTTTTGCACAGGACGAGACGGAAGAAGAGGTGCTGGTCGATGCGCCGCCGGTGATTGCCGAAACGCGCGTCGATATTCCCGAAACGACCGTTTCGGATGCCGTCATGATGCTCGACCTGCGCAATACCAACGCACTTTTCTTCAAAAACGCTGGCACCGGGCGACATAATATGGTCTATCGCCGCCCCGATGGATCGATCGGCTGGGTCGAACCGTCCTGAATCGGGCCGTGCGGCAAGGCGCGCGGCGCAAGCAGCCCAGGTTCTGCACCATGTTCTGCGGGCAAGGGGCAGTCGCTCTGCCGCGTAATCGGCGCGGGCTGGCAGGATGATCGTGTGACGAAACCGACTGAATCATGAACAGTTTCTTTTCCCTTCGTCCAGAAGCCGTCGGTACCGCGCGGGCCGATGACAAGCACGCCATCCTGGCGCTGCTGGCAGAACGCGTCGCTTCCGTTTACGAACTCGATGCCGCCGAAATCCTGGAACGGATGGACGAACGGGAAAAGCTGGGCAGCACCGGGTTTGGCCGCGGCGTGGCGATTCCTCATGCCCGCGTTGCGGGCCTGCGTTGCCCGGTTGCCGCTTTCATTCGCCTCGAACATCCGGTCGATTTCGACGCGGCAGACGGCTTGCCGGTTGATCTTGTCTTTGGCCTGCTTTCGCCAGAAAATGCGGGCGCCATGCATTTGCGCGCGCTCGCTGCCATTTCGCGGATCGTGCGCGATGAAAACACGCATCGGGCACTGGCTGAAGCGCCGGGCGCCGACGCGATCTATGCGCTTTTGACGAATGTCTCGGGCCTGGATGCCGCCTGAGGGTGCGCACAATGGTGCGGCCCTGCACTGGCGTGCACTGGAAGCGCTGTACGCTTCCGCCCCGGTCAATCGGCTGTTCCGGTCGACTCTCTCGATTACGGGTGAGGGTACTTCGCGCATCGCGTTCGATGTCGATGAAGGCTGCTTTCATGCCGCAGGTGCGGCGCATGGCACGATCTATTTCAAGATGCTTGATGATGCAGCCTTCTACGCAGCCAATACGCTGGTCAGTGATCGTTTCCTGCTCACCACCTCATTCAACCTGCATTTCACCAAACCGGTAAGGCAGGGGCGGCTGGTCGCGGAAGGCCGCTGGGTCAGCGGTCGACGGCGCGTGTTGGTGGCCGAAGCGCATCTGGTCGATGAAGAGGGCGAAGAGGTCGGGCGCGGGACCGGCACCTTCATGCGTTCGCACATTCCGCTTTCGGGATTGCCTGGCTACAAGATCCCGGTGGCCTGAGCGATGGATGATCGATTGCCCGCGCAGCTCGAAGTCGGCGGGCTGATTCGCGCAGTCGAGGCGTCTGGCGGATTCGCCACTGTTCTCGCAAAAGGTGAACGTCAGGCCGGCACGATCCTTGTCGTTTGTTGCGAACAATCGCGCCCTGCGCGCATTTTCGAACGCATGCCATCGCTTGACGGTGGCCGGGACTGGGTGCTTTCAAAAGAAGAAGATTGTGAAAACAAACAGGAATTTCAGGATTATTTGGTGCGCCGAAAAAATCAGGACGATGATCTGTGGATCGTCGAACTGGATATCGCAGATGGTGAACGCTTCATCGGGTTTCGTTGATAAATCTGTTGACTTTGCTGCACTGCAAAATAAAAGCGCCGCAACTTCCAATGCGCAGGCAGCCAGGGGTGGCGTTTCGGCCCCTCAGGGTTAGCACGCAGACGGGGGGCGGCCGGCAGGCCTGTTTTCGACAACCCGCCTTGTGCGTTTGATATATTCCGGTTGTCAGCCTGCGTCTGAGCGCGTCCACCGCCCGATTTGACGGATTGAATGAGCATCAAGATGCGCGCGGCCAGCGCCATGTCCCTGGCTGCAACACTGTTGACGGTTTTCTTCGGCGCCGAAAGTTCCGGCGCCTTCGCCCAGGACGCAGTGCCGGGCATGATGGCAGAGGCCGGTTTGGCCGAAGTCCGGGTTGATGGCTCGCTTGATGTCGAAGCTGTCGAAGCCGGTGAAACAATCTCTTACAGTTCCGATTCCGTGGTCCAGCCGCTTCCCCAGGAACCGGCTGCACCTGCCAATCCGGCAAGCCTTGCCGAACTGGTCGCCGCCACATCGATTGACGAACCCATGTCGAAGGACATGCATTGTCTGGCCGGCGCGATCTATTTCGAATCCAGGGGAGAGCCGCTGGAAGGCCAGCTGGCGGTTGGCCGCGTGATCGTCAATCGCGCGCTTTCGGGCCGTTTCCCCTCGACCTATTGCGGCGTTGTGTATCAGCGTTCGCAATTCAGTTTCGTGCGTGGCGGACGCATGCCTGCGATCAATACCGGCTCTGCGGCATGGCAAAAAGCGCAGGCCATCGCCCGGATCGCCGATGAAGGAAGCTGGGAAAGCCCGGCCAAGGGCGCGCTGTTCTTTCACGCGCGCTATGTTTCGCCGGGCTGGCGCCTGACCCGCGTTGCCCAGGTCCAGAATCACATATTTTACCGCTGATCCGGTTATGACCGCCCTGCTCTGCGGGGAGGACAAACCCGGCTGATCCTTCAGCCGTCGCGCAGTTCCACCCAGACGGGTGCGTGATCGCTGGCCTTCTCGCGTCCGCGATAGGCCTTGTCGACGCCAGCCGCGACAAGCCGGTCAGCCAGTTCCGGCGAGAGCAGCGCATGATCGATGCGAAATCCGTGGTCGCGTTGCCATGCGCCGGCCTGATAGTCCCAATAGGTCCAGACTCCGCCGCGCGGATTGAGAACATCGATTGCGTCAGTCCAGCCATCGTTGAGCAGACGGCGATAGGCATCGCGCGCTGCGGGCTGCATCAGTGCATCCGTTGCCATGGCGGCCGTTGACCAGACGTCCTTGTCTTCCGGAATGACATTATAATCGCCCAGCACGATGGCTGGCACTTCTTCCTGCGCGATGGTGGCCATGTGCTGGCGCAGCCGCTCCATCCAGCGCAGCTTGTAATCGAATTTGGGGCCCGGTTGCGGATTACCGTTGGGCAGGTAAATGCACACGATGCGCAGGCCCTGCACCTCTGCTTCCAGATAGCGGGCCTGATCGTCATCTGCATCGCCCGGAAGGCCGCGCCGGATCTCCACCGGCTCCTGCCCGTCGGCCAGAATGGCAACGCCGTTAAAGCTCTTCTGCCCGTGCCAGATTGCCTGATAACCGATCTTCTCGAACTCATCGGCCGGAAAGTTTTCGTCCTGGCTCTTGATCTCCTGCAGGCAAGCGACCCCCGGACGGGTTTCTTTCAGCCATTCAAGCAGGCGCGGCAGGCGCGCCTTGATGCCATTGATATTGAAACTGGCGATCCGCACGCCGCGCGTCAGATGCCGAAGCTGGAACCGCAGCCGCACCCTGCGGCGGCATTGGGATTTTCGACCCGAAATGCCGAACCGCCCAGCGACTCGACGTAATCGACCGTGCTTCCCGCCACGAGATCGAGGCTGACCGGGTCCACCAGCAGCTTGACCCCGTCCGTTTCGCTGATTGCGTCCGCTTCATCCGCCCCCTTGGCCAGATCGAACTTGTACTGAAAGCCGGAACAGCCCCCGCCTTCAACGGACAGGCGAAGCATGGCCGGGCTGGCCTGCTTTTGCGCGATTGCGGCAACGCGCGCGGCCGCGGCCGGGGTCAACAGGGGAATGGATGAAGCCATACCCCGAATGTAGGGGCCCTGCCTGCCGAGGACAAGCGTTCATCCTGCCATCCCTGCGTTCAGGCGGTCTGGATATATTCCCGCATTGCCCGGGCTTCGGATTCGGCCAGTTCAACGCGCTGCTTGACCAGATCGCCGATCGAGACAAATCCCGTCATCCGTTTCCCGTCAACCACTGGCAAGTGCCGGAACCGTCGCCTCGTCATCAGTGACAGCGCTTCAAGCACATGTGTGTCGGCAGTGATCGTGACGGCTGGGGCGGTCATGACTTCACCAACCGTCCGCTCAAGCGCGGACGCGCCCTCGCTGGCAACGGCGCAGAGCAGATCGCGCTCGGAAAATATGCCGATCACCTCATCGCCATTGACCACGGGCAAGGCACCAATGCGCCTTTCGGCGAGCAGCTTTGCGGCTGCGGCAACGCCCAGATCAGCGTTGCAGGAATGGATTTCGCCCCCGCGACTTTCGATGAGTTGCGCGATTTTCATATGGACGGTCTCCCATTTCTGTTTTGCGCTCACATCATGCCATGCGGCGCCTAAATTGACCAGTCTCTCTAATCGTCATTTGCCATTATCGCGGGCGCCGGGCAGAGGGGGTTAATGATCCCCCGTTCGCCCCTTGATGATCCTGAAAATGCGGCTCACGCCTGGGCGCGTTACAAGCGGTTGATGCGCTTCATGCTGGGAGTGACGCTTGCGGTGGTGATCATCGCGATCGCTCTGCTCTATCGCAGCAATGGCTTTGTCTCGATTCACTTCTACATCGCCACGGCGATCGGGATCAGCTTTGCCATGCTGCTGATGTCAGCCCTGATGGGGCTGGTGTTCCTCTCCAGCGGGACCGGCCATGACGATGCGATAATCGACCCACTGAAAGATGCAGACGATACAGCCAGAAAGGATGGCGAGCCTTAAAGCCGGGGAATGAGGCGAAATTCCTCGACCGGGCTGCCACCGATCAGATGCTCCTGAATGATGCGGTCGAGCACTTCGGGGGTGCAGCTGTGATACCAGACGCCATCCGGCCAGACGACGGCGACCGGCCCCGCCGTGCAGATGCGCAGGCAATCCGCCTTGGTGCGGGCGATGCCGCCCTTCCCGGACAAGCCGAGTTCTGACAGCCGCCGTTTGAGATAGGCCCAGGACGCCGCGCCGGCTTCGCGTGAACAGCATTCACCCTTGTCGGATTCGGCGCAGAGGAAAATATGGCGCGACAGGCGGTTTCCGCCAATCAGGGCCAGTGCCCGTTCAGCCAGAACGATGTCGGTCGTTTCCGTCAAACTCAGCCGCGTTTACCCGCGATCCGCGCAATTTCTGCGGCAACCAGCCGTTCTACCATGGGTGGCAGATTGTCATCAAGCCATGCAGCAAGCATCGGACGGAGCAGTTCGCGCACCAGCCTTTCCAGCGAGGTTTCGCCCGAGCGAACGATTTGCGCGCGCGCGCCCGGTTCGGCCAGCAAGGCCAGCGCTTCGAGCGAGGATTGCATCGAGCTGCGCGATTCTTCGCGAATCAGCGGGGCATCGCTGTCCGCGTCTTCAGCGTCGTCGGCAAGCGCTGCGGCCTCATCGAGTTCCAGCACCTCTTCGCTGCGCGAAACCCCGTCTTCGTTGCGCTTGCGGCGCAATTCAGCGGCTTCTTCGCGATTGTCGCGGGCAATCACCTTCTTGATCGATGCGAGGATCTCCTCGACCGAAGGTTCGCCTTCATGCTGCATAATCAGCCCCCCACTCACTCTGATGGCGGAATCTCGCCCGTCTGGGCCGCCGTGTCAACGGTGCGTGTGGACTGCGCCTTGGGATCGGGATCGAAGGTCCAGTCGAAAATCCTGCCGCGCACGCGCTCGTAATTCAGTTGCGGATCATAAAGCGGGCCGCCTGTATCGAGATTGAGGTCGCGCGCCTCGGCCTTGCCCATCGCTGCGAGGAGGGTGAAACCGGCGACATAGGCGTTGCGCCGCGCGGTGACCAGTTGCACACGGGCGCGCAGCAGTTCCTGCTCCGCATCGAGAATGTCGAGGATCGTGCGATTGCCCACGGTGTTTTCCGCGCGCACACCTTCCAGGCTGAGTTCGGCGGCGGAAATCGCGCTCTGTGTCGATTCGATGATCGCGCTGGCGGCCTGCCAGCTGGACCAGGCAGCGCGCACCTGGGCGATGGCATCGCGTTCGGCGGCCACTTCCTGTTCCAGCGCGGCGGCGGCCCGGGCCTGGGCCTGGCGTTCCAGCGCGGCGGGGCGCCCGCCCTGGAAGATGGGGATGGTGGCGCGGACACCGGCCGTGGCGGCCTTCGCGGTCGAGTTCAGATTGTCTTCCAGAGCGGAACCGGCGACGGCCGCAGTTGCGGCCGAGCCATATTCTGAATGGCGATAACTGCCATTCGTGAACAGTTCGATCTTTGGCAGCCGGGCGGAACCAGCCGCGTCAATGTCATAATCGGCGGCGTTGGCGCGTTCGCGCGCGGCGATCAGGTCGGGGTTGTTCTCAAGCGCGATCGCCACTGCCTCATCAACGGTTCCGGGCAGGCCGGGCAGCGGCGGCGGCGGTGCCAGCGCGCCGGGCTCGCGCCCGACCAGCTGGATATAGCGTTCGCGGGCTGCAACCAGATTGGCGCGTGCGCCGCGCAGGTCGCCGCGCGCCAGTTCGAGCCGGGACGAGGATTGCGCAACGTCCGTGCGGGTCAGGCTGCCGATCTCGAAGCGATCGCTCGTCGCCTGGAGGTTGACGCCCAACACATCCACATTGTTTGCCGAAAGCCGCACGATAGCCTCATTCTGGATGACGTCCATGTAAGTGGCCACGACCTGGCTGAAAATTGCCGATTCGGTGGCGCGCAGATCGGCCTGTCCGGCTTCGACCCGGGTCTTGGCTGCACGCACTGCGTTTTTCACGCCCCCGCCGGAATAGATCGGCACGGCCAGTTCCACGCTGGCGCCATACTGGCTGTCGGGCGTGAAGATACTGTTCGTGCTGTCGTAGAAATTTTCCGTGTAATTGGCGCTGGCGCCGACCGATGGCAGGCCGCTGGCCTGTTCGATCACGACATTTTCATCGACCGCGCGTTGATTGGCGCGGGCGGCCTGCAGTGCGGGATTGGTATTGTATGCGCTGGCCAGCGCATCGCGCAGCGTGTCAGCGCTGGCCGGATGAGCGGCCAGCAACGCCAGTGCCGGCAAGGCGATCAGCCAGTGCCGATGCGCCATTCTAAAAGCTCCACCCCCGCGCAAGCGCGAAGTCAGGCAGGATCGGAATGCCCATTTCGGCAAGCGGCATCAGGGCCACTTCACCGCCGACCTTGCGCCCCGCGGCCAGCCGGGTGACGCCGCGTGTTACCAGGCCCGTTACCACGCGACCGCCTTCGGCAAGGCGCGCGGCGAGCGATGCAGGCAGTTCCTCGATCGCGCCATCAATCAGCAACAGGGTGAAATCGCCGCGCTTGCGGCTTTTCGCGGCGGCGCTGGCAGGATCAGTCACCTCGACTTTCAGTGCCAGTTCCTTGGCCAGGGCAGCAAGATAGCCGCTGCCCGCATCCACCACCAATACCTTGTCCGCCGCGCCCGGCGCCGCTTCGTCAAGCAGACGGCCATAGAACAGGGGCGCGGCCAGAAAGGCGCCGTTGGGCAGGGGCACCGCCCGGTCGATATAGGCCAGCGCCGCCGCACCTTCTGCGACATGTTTTTCGCGCGGAATACGCGCCATCGCCGCAAGGACGAAGTCCTGATTGACCCCGCTTACCCGCAGCTGGCAATCGATCATTGCCCGTCGGGCCGCGGCAAAGCTTTCGGCAGGCCGCTCGTCCACCATCGTCATTTTCAAACCCTTTCCGCCACTTGCCCGCAATGCGGGCGGCCGGTGCTTTGTCCTTTACTTTAGGCGACAGCGTGCCGCGCGCCAAGGGCTTTGACGGCATGGCCTGCCCGCGCCTATGGCGGGCGCGCATTCAGTTTGAGGAGCGCCCAGCCCATGGCCGATATGGTAACGATTCGCGAGGCTGACCTGATCGACAGTGTCGCCGATGCGCTGCAATATATCTCGTATTATCACCCCATGGACCACATCCGTGCGCTGGGGGAAGCCTATGAGGCGGAACAGGGCCCGGCGGCAAAGGACGCAATCGCCCAGATCCTGACTAACAGCCGCATGTGTGCGGAAGGCCATCGTCCGATCTGTCAGGACACGGGCATCGTCAATGTCTTCGTAAAATGGGGGCAGGAATGTCGCCTTGATTCGAAGCAAAGCCTGCAGGAGGTGGTCGATGAAGGGGTGCGCCGGGCTTATAACAATCCCGAAAACAAGCTGCGCGCCTCGATTCTGGCCGATCCCGCTTTCACCCGTCGCAACACCAGGGACAACACGCCCTGCGTGCTGAGCGTGGAGATGGTTCCGGGCCGCAAGGTCTCGATTGACGTTGCGGCCAAGGGCGGCGGCAGCGAAAACAAGTCCAAGTTCAAGATGATGAACCCCAGTGACAATATTGTCGAATGGGTGCTGGAGATGCTGCCGCAGATGGGCGCGGGCTGGTGCCCTCCGGGCATGCTGGGCATCGGTATCGGCGGCACGGCTGAACATTGCGTGAAACTGGCCAAGGAAGCGCTGATGGACCCGATCGACATGGGTCAGCTCAAGGCGCGCGGGCCGCAGAACGATATCGAGAAGCTGCGCATCGAGATTTTCGACAAGGTCAACGCACTGGGTATCGGCGCGCAGGGGCTGGGCGGGCTTTCCACCATTCTCGACGTCAAGATCAAGGACTGGCCCTGCCACGCGGCGGGCAAGCCGGTGGCGATGATCCCCAATTGCGCCGCCACACGCCACGCCCATTTCACGCTGGACGGATCGGGGCCGAGCTTTCTGGAAACGCCCAAGCTGGACGAATGGCCCGATGTCCACTGGGCGCCTGACAGCGCGGCCAAGAAGGTCGATCTCGACAATCTCACGCCCGCAGAAGTGCAAAGCTGGAAAGCGGGTGACCGCCTGCTGCTGAACGGCAATATGCTGACCGGGCGCGATGCGGCGCACAAACGCATTCAGGACATGCTGGCGAAGGGCGAGGAGCTGCCGGTCAGCTTCAAGGGCCGTGCGATCTATTATGTCGGCCCCGTGGACCCGGTCATGGGCGAAGTGGTTGGGCCGGCCGGCCCCACCACCGCGACGCGGATGGACAAGTTCACGGATACGATGCTGGAACTCGGCCTGCTGGCGATGATCGGCAAGGCCGAACGCGGGCAGGGCGCGGTACAGGAGATCGCCCGGCACAAGGTTGCCTATCTGATGGCGGTCGGCGGCGCGGCCTATCTGGTGGCGCGCGCGATTCGCGAGGCCAGGGTGGTGGGTTTCGAGGATCTGGGGATGGAGGCGATCTATGAATTCAAGGTCGAAAACATGCCGGTGACGGTGGCGGTGGACAGCGATGGCAACAATGTCCACACGCTCGCCCCGGCGGAATGGAAAGACCGGATCGCGCGGGAAGGGCTGCTGCAGGGCGCCTGAGCCGAACGCCGATTTCCGTTTGGAAGTTGGGCGCGGCTGGCGCAGAATGCGCAGGTGGCCATCCTTGTGATCTTCGTGCTGGGCATCGGCAATTTCGCCATGCACAAGGCGGTGCTGGAAAGCCGGCATCCGCTGCTGGGCCAGATGCCCTGGTATGTGCATCTGTTGGGCGGGCGCGTCAGCCTGGCCAGCGAATTCCTGATCCTGCTGGCTGCCATGCTGCTGGTCGCGAATGGTCACGGCGGCTGGGGAGTCGCCTATTTTGCCTACAGTTCGGTCAATGCGCTGGCGGCCTGGCTGATCGTGACGCGGCGGATCTGATGGCGGCGATGACTGAATCGACCACTCTTTTTCATGTCAGCGACTTTCACTTCGGGGCGGAAGATCCGCGCGCGCATGACTGGTTCGCTGCTGCCGTGGCGCAGGAACGGCCCGATGCGGTCATCTGTACCGGCGATCTCACTCAGCGGGCAAAACACAGCGAATATGCGGCCGCGGCGCGCTGGCTTCGTGACCTGGGCGTGCCAGTCTTCGTTGAACCGGGCAATCACGACATGCCCTATTACAATCTGGCAGAACGGTTCCTGACCCCATTCCGCCGGTTCGAGGCGCTGGCCGCCAGCGTGCATTGCGATCTGCACATGTCGCAACTGATCGTGATTGCGCTGCGCACAACCGTGCGGGCGCAGCGGCGCTTTCCCTGGTCGGATGGGGTGATCACGCGCAGGGCGCTGGATGCATGCCTGACGGAGCTTGAGCGGCATCAGGGTGATCATCGCCTGAAAATCATCGCCTGCCATCACCCGCTGGTGAGCAGCCAGCCCGGACGGCCCAATCCCACCATCGGCGGGGATGAAGCGCTGCTGGCGCTGGCCAAGGCTGGCGCAGACGTGGTGCTGTCAGGCCATGTCCATGATGCGTTCGATATAGCGCGCGTGGTTGAGGGACGAAGCGTGCGTCTGATCGGAACGGGCACATTGTCGCGCCGCCTGCGCGGAACGCAGCCGACCTATACGAAACTGGAACTTGCCGCCCAGAACGGGCTGATTGTGCAGCATCGCGTGATTGATGCCGCTGCGGCCATATAGAAAAAGGGCGGCCCGTTGCCGGACCGCCCATATTCCTGGCGTGGTGCCACCGGCTGTTAGCGCTTCGAGAACTGGAAGCTGCGGCGAGCCTTGGCGCGACCATATTTCTTGCGTTCGACCACGCGGCTGTCGCGGGTAAGAAAGCCGGCTGTCTTGACCGTCGAGCGCAGCGCAGGTTCGAACTTGGCCAGCGCCTGGGCGATGCCATGCTTGACTGCCCCTGCCTGACCGGACAGGCCGCCGCCCTTGACCGTGGCGACCACGTCATACTGGCCCGCGCGATCAGCGATCTGGAACGGCTGATCAATGACGAGGCGCAACGTCGGGCGCGCGAAATAGACTTCCTGGTCGCGACCGTTGACGGTGACCTTGCCGGTGCCGGGCTTGAGCCAGACGCGGGCGACCGCATCCTTGCGGCGGCCAGTGGCATAGGCGCGGCCATGCGCGTCCAGTTCCTGTTCGCGCAGCGGTGCGGCAGGCGCCTTCGGGGCGAGGGGGGCGCCGGTGGTTTCGACGGCTTCGCCGGCGATGTCCTTCAGGTCGGCGAGATCGGAAAGAGAGTTGTTATCGGCCATTATGCAGCAGCCTTGTTCTTGCGGTTCAGCGATGCGACGTCGATCAGCTCGGGCATCTGGCCCGCGTGCGGATGGTCTGTCCCGGCATAGAGATGCAGCGCCCTCATCTGCGCGCGGCCAAGCGGCCCGCGCGGAATCATGCGTTCCACAGCCTTTTCCAGCACGCGTTCGGGGAAGCGGCCGTCCAGCACCTTGCCGGCGGTCACGCCCTTGATCCCGCCGGGGTGGCCGGTGTGCTTGTAATAGGTCTTCTGCTTCAGCTTGTTGCCGGTAAAACGGACCTTGTCAGCATTGATGACAACAACATGGTCACCGCAATCGACATGGGGGGTATAGCTCGGCTTGTGCTTGCCGCGCAGGATGTTGGCGACGATCACGGCGAGACGGCCAACAACCAGGCCATCGGCATCGATCATGTGCCATTTCTTTTCCACCTCGGCCGGCTTGATCGACCGGGTGACCTTGCTGAGCGCCTTCATGGGCTTTCGTTCCTTGGTAAAGATCGTGAATTCCGCACTGGCGAAACCTTGCGGCACCGCCAGGCGAAGTGGGCGCCCTTTGTTGCCAAATTGCCTCCAAGTCAAGCGTTTCCGGGGGTTGCGGGGCCGGTAAAATAATACCTCCCGATCCTCAAAGCCCTATCGCCCGCCTTCCGGATAGGGGGCAAGGGTCCATTCCTCGATTGAACGGCGGCTCGAACCGCCGACCCGGGTGACCACTTCGCGCGTTGCGCGGTCCAGCAGCCCGCTGGCGGGATTGACGCGATCCTCGAAGCGCACGCTCACCGTGCCGCGCCCACCATCGGGCAGCGGCAATTCGTGTTCGTCGAACCAGATTTCCTCCAGTCCGGCGAAGAGGTTGGGCGGTACCAGGCTGGTGATCCGCGTCGCCACGAATTGCAGCCCCAGCACGAATTCGCGCCCGCTCGCCTGGCGCAGGCCTGACCCGCCCGAATCGGCGATCTGCGCCAGCGCCTCTCTCACCGCACCGCTGATATCGGCCGGAACGCTCCCTTGCGGCCCGGCAATCACGATGCCGTGTGCGTCAAGCAACATGGGGAACAGGCCGCTTTCCACGCGCTCCTCTTCCATCCGGGCAAGTGCCTGCAACTGTTCCGGAGCACTGACCTGGCTTGCCACCTGCGTGCCTTCGACCCGGAATCCGTCGCCTTCGCGCAGGAAGCGGACGCGGAACGAGCGCGACACCTCGATCGCCTTGCCGTCAGGCAGTTCGCGCACCAGCACGCGGCGAAACAGCATTGGCCCGGCAGGTGGCTGAAAGCGCGTCTGTGACAGCCTCGGTTCCTGCGCGCTCAGACGAGTTGCGAGGACCGGGAAACAGGCGAGCGCGGCGAACAGCCCCAACGCCCCGCGCCGGTCGAGCGGTGCCTTCACGGCCGCCCTGCCGCCAGTTGTTCGTCCGGCAGGGTGGAAACGGCGTTCGCCGCGCTGCCCTCATCAGGGAAGGGGCACCAGATCAATGCCGCTTCCCCTGCGCTCACTCGGCCCGTCCCAGCACATGCGCGCCCCATACGCTGGTCCACACCAGCAACGCGCCGACCAGCTGGTGCAGCCCTGCCAGCCAGATCGGCACCCCGGCCACGACGGTCGCGATGCCGAGCAGAATTTGCGTTCCAAAAGCGGTATGAATCGCAATCGAGGCAGCCCGTTGTTTCTTCCGGCGCGCAGCCCGCGCCAGCACGATCAACGCCAGAACCGCGACCCATGCCCACCAGCGATGCAGGAAATGGATAAGGAAGGGGTCATGCGATGCGTTCCACAACACGCCCTTGCTCCAGTCGACTTCCGGCACCAGCCGCCCTTGCATCAGCGGCCAGCTGTCCGAAACCAGCCCGGCGTTCAGCCCGGCGACCCATGCGCCGAGCAGGAGCTGAACGAACAGGGCAGCAAGACACAGCGCAGCCAGCGGAGTCAGCCTGGCGAAAGGGCTCAGCGGGTTGCGCTCGACGCCGCGCAAATCCAGCGCGGTCCAGACGCAGCCCGACAGGGTAACAAGAGCGGTCAGCAAGTGAATCGACAGCCACAGGTGGCTGACGTCAGTGACCTGCGTCGAAAGGCCGGAACGCACCATATACCAGCCGAACACACCCTGCAGCCCGCCCAGCGCGAACAGTGCCACCAGCCGGGGCTTGTAACCCGGGGGAATCGCGCGTTTCAGCCAGAAGAACAGGAGCGGCAAAAAGAACGCCAGTCCGATCACCCGCCCCAGCAGCCGGTGCGACCATTCCCAGTAATAGATGAACTTGTAATCGGCCAGCGTCATGCCCGCCGGGCCATTGACCTGCTGATATTCGCCGATCTGCTTGTAAGCGGCGAATTCCGCCTGCCATTGCGCGTCGGACAGCGGTGGCAGCGCGCCCGTGACCGGTTTCCATTCGGTAATCGAAAGGCCGGATTCAGTGAGCCGGGTGACGCCGCCCACCACGACCATCAACACGATCAATGCAGCGATGGTGAACAGCCAGCCGGAAAGCAGCAATGGCCGGGCCGTTCCGCCCGAATCTTCTGGCAAAGTCCGACCCTCGCGAATGGCAACGCCCATGGCGCGCCTTTTGCGCGCCGCGCCATCAAAGTGCAAGAGCGCTGCCAGCCGCGGCCCGGCCCTTGAATGATGTTACAACATAACATAGATCAGGCGGCATGCGCAGGATGCTCACTTCGATTCGGGATCGGCTGGACCGGTTCGGCATTCTGGTTTCGGGCCTGTGCGTGGTGCATTGCCTGGCCGGATTGCTGATCGTTGCCGGGCTTGGGCTTGGCGGCGGCGCCCTGCTCGCTCCTGAAATCCACCGCATCGGGCTGGCGCTGGCCATTGTGGTCGGCCTTCTGACCATCGGCATCGGCGTGCTGCGTCACGGGCAGCTTGCGCCGTTGGGGTTTGCGGCGGCGGGCCTGGCACTGATGACGGCCGGATTGTTTGTCAGCCATGGTCCGGCGGAAGCGGCCTTTACCGTGTGCGGTGTGCTGTTAGTGGCGGCGGCGCATCTCTTGAACTTGCGCCAGACGTGCTGAACGCTATCTGGCGGGGATGAACTCCATCCTGAATCTTCTCGTCAACGGCGAACCGCGTCGCAGTTCCGCCCTCACCATTGCCGCGCTGGTGGAAGAGCTGGAACTTTCCCCGGCAAAGGTGGCGGTGGAACGCAACGGCGTGATCGTGCCGCGTTCCACTCTTGCCGATATCGCCCTGGCCGATGGCGATGCGCTGGAAATCGTCCACTTCGTGGGCGGCGGCGATGCCAGCGCGGATGACAGCTGGGAGGTCGCCGGTCGGCGCTTTACCTCCCGTCTGATCATCGGCACCGGCAAATACCGGGATTTTGCGGAAAATGCTGCCGCGCTGGAGGCCAGCGGGGCGGAAATCGTGACCGTGGCCGTGCGCCGGGTCAACCTGTCTGATCCCAAGGCGCCGATGCTGACCGACTTCATTGACCCGAAGAAGGTGAGCTATCTGCCTAACACGGCGGGTTGCTTCACGGCGGAAGAGGCGATCCGCACCTTGCGCCTGGCGCGCGAGGCGGGCGGCTGGGATCTGGTCAAGCTGGAGGTGCTGGGCGAGGCGCGCACGCTTTATCCCGACATGCGCGAAACCCTGCGGGCAACGGAAACGCTCGCGAAGGAAGGTTTCCTGCCGATGGTCTATTGCGTGGACGATCCGATCGCGGCCAGGCAGCTGGAAGAAGCGGGCGCGGTGGCGATCATGCCGCTGGGCGCGCCCATCGGTTCCGGGCTGGGCATTCAGAACAAGGTCACCATTCGCCTGATCGTGGAAGGAACCAGCCTCCCGGTGCTGGTCGATGCCGGGGTCGGTACGGCCAGCGATGCGGCCATCGCGATGGAGCTGGGTTGCACCGGCGTGCTGATGAACACCGCCATTGCCGAAGCGAAGCAGCCGGTGCGCATGGCCCGGGCGATGAAGCTGGCGGTGGAGGCCGGGCGCGATGCCTGGCTGGCGGGCCGCATGGTCACCCGCCGCTATGCTGATCCCAGCAGCCCGCTGGCCGGGATGATTTAGCCTCCATCGTTTACCGGATGCTAACCATGTTCGGGTGATTGTCCTCTCAACGCGCCGCAACGGGCGGCGCTACAGGGGGCAAGCTGATGAGCGATACGGGCACGGCAACGCTGACCATCGCGGAACTGCGGGAATTCGCAGGCTTCGACGCTGCGGAGCAGCGCTATATAAGGCGCAGTCTGGATATCGGGCTGGGGCGGCAGGATGCGTTCAAGCTGTGGGCGCGCGATGCGCATGAAAGCGCGGCGATTCGCAGTCAGTATGTGGCCTATCAGGACTTGAAGGGCCTGCGCTCGGCGCGCCCCGATGAATTCGCACTGGACGGGATCGAGGATTTCGTGGGCAAGCTCATCCGGGTGACGGCGTTCGACCTTTCGCAGGAAAAACTTTCCTGCTTCTCGGCTTACCGCTTTCTGTACGAACGGTTGCTCGGCCCCTGGGTCCGGGCCTGGCTGCCCTCTGCATTTTGCGGCGCGGCGGCACTGCCGCAGATTCGCCCCGAACGGCGCAAGATGCTGCTGCAGTCGCTCAGCGAAGCGGCCGCGACGGCCCCTGGCTGGTCCGACCGCGCGCCGAGCTTCTACCCGGAGTATGTGGAGAAAGAGGCGGCCTGAGCAGGCCCTCCGCCTAACCCTTGTACAATCCATCCAGCCGCTCGCCATAGCGGGCGCGGATCATGTGGCGGCGGATCTTCATGCTCGGCGTCAATTCCTCATTCTTGATGGTGAAACCTTCGTCCGCGAAGGCGAACTGGCGCACCTTTTCGATCACGGACAGGTCACGATTCACGCGGTCCACCGCCTCGCGCACCGCCGTGCGGAAGGCGGGCAGATCCTGCAGCCGCGCCAGATCGAATTTTTCGTCATTGGCCTGCGCCCATTCCAGCGCCCATTCGGCATCCGGCACGATCAGCGCGACCATCCATGGTCGCCGGTCGCCCGATACCATCGCCTGCGCGATCTCGGGTTGCAGGGTCAGCATCCCTTCGATCCGCTGGGGCGAGATGTTGTCGCCCTTGTCATTGACGATCATGTCCTTCTTGCGGTCAGTGATGACGATCCGGCCCGCTTCGTCAAAATGGCCGATGTCGCCGGTATGCAGCCAGCCATCCTGCAGCACTTTTGCAGTCTGCCCCGGGTTCTGCCAATAGCCATGCATCACCAGTTCGCCCCGGCACAGGATTTCCCCATCCTCTGCAATCCTGACTTCGACATTGCGCATAGGCGGCCCGACCGTGTCCATCTTCAGCCCCGCGCTCGGCCGGTTGCAGCTTATGACCGGGCCGGCTTCGGTCTGGCCATAACCCTGCAGCAAGGTCATCCCCATCGCCCCGAAGAACGTGCCGACATCGGGATTGAGCGGAGCGCCGCCTGAGACCAGCGCCTTGATCCGCCCGCCGAACCGCTGGCGAATCTTCGGGCGCAGGGTCCGGTCCAGCAGCAGGTTGACCGGCAGCTGATGCAACCGCCGCCCGGTGCCGACCGCCAGCGCGCGATCCATCAGGAAATTGGCGAAGCGGCCCTGCTTTTCCACCTGCTTGAGGATGCGCGCGCGCAGCACCTCGAACAGGCGCGGCACCACGATCATCACCGTGGGTCGCACTTCCTCAATCGTGCTGGCGAGCTTATCCAGCCCGTCGGCATAGTAGATCTGCGCGCCCAGGCCGATCGGCAGGAACTGGCCGCCAGTGTGTTCGTAGGCGTGGCTGAGCGGCAGGAACGAGAGGAACACCTCATCGTCATCCCAGCCGAAATCTTCGGCGATGATCTGTGCGCAGCCCGCGACATTGCACAGGATCGCCCCATGATGTTGCGGAACGCCGCGCGGTGCCCCGCCCGTGCCGCTGGTGTAGATGATGCAGGCCGTATCAGCCCGGCCGATAGCGGCCATGCGCTGCTCCACCGCCGCGCGGGCGGCCTGCGGATCGCCGGCGCAGACCGCGTCCCAGGCGTGGCAGGTGAAATCCGGCCCGGGAAAATGGCTGAGCGCGGTCATGCCGATAACGCGCTCCACCATCCCGCTGCGCAGGATCGCGGGAATCAGCGGCGTGGCCAGCCGGTCCCCCGAAACGATCACTGCCCGCGCGCCGGAATTGTCCAATATGTGCTGGTGATCGTGTTCGGTGTTGGTCGTATAGGCGGGCACGGTGACGCAGCCAGCGGCCATGATCGCAAGGTCGGCAATGCACCATTCGGGCCGGTTTTCGGACAGCAGCACGACCCGGTCGCCATCGCCCAGACCCAGGCCGCGCAGATTTTCGGCAATCAGGCAGACCTGCCGCGCGACTTCCGCCCAGCTCAGCGATTCCCATTGTCCGCCCAGCTTCGCCCACAGAAAAGGGGCATCCCCCCGCTCATCCGCCCGGGCCAGGAACAGGCTGACGAGATTGTTCGCACTGTCGAAGTCGGAAATATCCAAACCGGCGCCTTCGTCCCTTATTCGTGGCAAGGCGGTGACCACTCGCCTTCACTCAAGCGCAATGTCTAGGCCGCACCGCGCCATGCGGCAAGCCTCACTCTGCGGCTACGGCGCCTTCGCTGCGCGGATCAGCCGCGCCGGTCCAGCCCGCGTCCGTGCGCACGGCGGCATTGGTCTTGAGCGGCAATTCACGCGCGGTGACGCTGGCATGGCCAAGTTCCACAAGGCTGGGTGCCATCGCCTCCAGTGCGCTGCCCTGTTCCAGATAGAGCGTGTCGCCCGGAGCATAGAGCACCGGCAGGGCCAGCGCCTGTTCGGCCGTCAGCTTCCAGTCAATCAGCCCGATCAGCGCCCGCACGACCTGCACCGGGATGGTCGACCCGCCCGCCGCGCCCAGCGCCATCGCCAGCCTTCCGTCCGGGCCATAGACAAGCGTGGGCGACATGGAACTGCGCGGGCGCTTGCCGCCTTCCACGCGGTTCGCCACGGGCAGGTCGTCCTGCTCGCTGCTGAAGCTGAAATCGGTCAGTTCGTTGTTGAGGAAGAATCCGCCCGCCATCAGCCCTGACCCGAACGGACCTTCGACGGTGGAGGTGTAGCTTGCAGCGCTGCCCTGCCGGTCGATCACCACGAAATGCGACGTGCCGTGTTCTTCCGCTTCATCGCCATCGGCGGCGGGGCGCGCTGCGCCGGGCGGAATGCCCGCCACGACGTCCTGCATTGCTGTCACCGGCGAGATCAGCGCGCTGCGCGCGGCGAGATAGGCCGCATCAGTCAGCCCTGCGACTGGCACCGGCACGAAATCACTGTCCGCCAGATAAAGTTCGCGGTCCGCATAAGCGAGCCGTTCGGACTCGGCGATCAGGTGCCAGGCGATCGGCGAGGTGGAGCCAAGCGCGGCCAGATCGAAAGGTTCCAGCTGCTTGAGGATCGCAAATACGGTGGTTGCCCCGGATGACGGCGGTCCCATCCCGCAGATTCGGTAGAGGCGATAAAGGCCGCAGACCGGTGGGCGCTCAATCGCGCGATAGCTGGCCAGATCGGTCGCTTCCATCCCGTCCGCGCGCGGGGTCTTTGCCTTGACCTTCGTCGCCAGACCCTGCCCCAGCCGACCGGTATAAAAAGCGGAAGGACCGTGCCGTGCGATCTCCTCGAATGTCTGTGCGAGCGCGGGATTGAGCACCAGTGTCCCGGCGGGCAGGGCAGCGCCTGTCGCATCATAGTAGAGCGCGCGCCCCTCGGCCTCGTGTCCTGCGCGGCTGGCGTAACGGGTCAGGAAATCATGCAGCCGCGGGCTGATGCGAAACCCGTCGCGTGCCAGGGCGATGGCGGGGGCAAACAGTTCGGCCCATGCCAGCTTGCCGAAGCGGCGATGCGCCTCTGCCGCCAGGGCGACATTGCCGGGAACGCCCACGCTCAGTCCGGAAAGCACCGCATCCATATATGGCACTGGCTTGCCGTCACGGCTGAACCAGTCTGGCCCCGCGCTGGCCGGTGCGGTTTCGCGCCCGTCCAGCGAGATGACATTGCCATCTGCCGTCCCGTGCAGGAAAAAGCCGCCGCCGCCGATGCCGGAACTTTGCGGTTCGACCACGGTCAGCGCCAGCATGGTGGCGATTGCCGCATCCGTGGCGCTTCCGCCCCGGCGCAGCATTTCGGCGCCCGCTTCGGCCGCGCGCGGATCGGCCGCGCTGACGATACCAGGGGTGTCGCGGGATTCTTCTGCCCTTGCCGCCAGGGGCGCGGCGGCCAGCAGCAGGCTGGCAAGCAGGAGGCGGACAAGGCGGCTCAGCATCGCATGGCAGGCTATGCGCTTCCCACCGCATCGGCAATGGTGGCAAAGCCATCGCGGTGCATGCGTTCCTCCAGGCCGTGCAGGATCGCCCGGGCGATGCCCGGCCCTTCATAGACCATGGCACTGTAAAGCTGGATCAGGCTGGCGCCCGCACGAATGCGCGCCCAGGCGTCATCGGCATTGGCAATGCCGCCAACACCCACCAGCGGGATCGCGCCGCCCGTCGCCTTGCGAAAATCGCACAATCGTTGCTGCGCCAGATCGCGCAGCGGTGCACCGGAAAGGCCGCCGGCTTCGCCGGCATGGCGCGAGCGCAGGGGTGGGCGGCTGATGGTGGTGTTCGATACGATCAGCGCCCCAAGCCCTGAATCGAGCGCGATCCGGGCGATCGCATCAATATCCGCCGGCTCGAGGTCCGGCGCAACTTTGAGGAAGACCGGCGGCCCGCCATCCGCGCACACCTCTTTGCGTGCCGCGATCACCGCGTCCAGCAGCGCGGTCAGCGCGCCTTCATCCTGGAGGGCGCGCAGGCCCGGCGTATTGGGGCTGGAGATATTGACCGCGAGATAGGAAGCGAGCGGGGCCATGATCCGCGTCATCTTCGCGTAATCGGCGATCCGGTCCGTCGAATCCTTGTTCGCGCCGATATTGATGCCGATGATGCCGTCGCGATGGCGCCGCGTCGCCAGCCGCTGCGCCGCCGCCTGCGCCCCGCCATTGTTGAAGCCCATGCGGTTGATTACCGCGCGATCCTCGGTCAGCCGGAACAGGCGCGGGCGCGGATTGCCGGCCTGGGGCAGGGGAGTGATCGATCCCACTTCGGCAAAGCCGAAGCCAAGCCCAAGCAGCGCGTCAGGCACTTCTCCATCCTTGTCGAAACCTGCCGCCATGCCCAGCGGATTGGGAAAATCGAGGCCCGCGATCCGGGTTGCGAGTGGACCGCCAGGAACGGGCGCGGCAGCCTGCCGTTGCAGTTTCAGGGCGCGCAGGGCCAGCCCATGCGCCGTTTCGGGAGACAGGGCAAACAGGGCGGGGCGGATCAGCGGGAACAGCATGACTGCAGCCTATGGCAAAGGGCGCGGCGGCTGTCGACGAACGAAAATGTCGGATTCATACAAGAAATTCCTTTGGGACCTGTCGCTTTCTTACAAGCGGCATGCCGCGCTGCGGCATAAACAGGCCTTGCGACCCGAAGGGCTCGGCGCTTTTTTGCAACGAGTTCCTCAACTCCAAGGCGGCCCGCCTCCACAGCGGGCCGCCTTTTTTCGTAATGCGCCCGATTTGGCATTGAATCGCCGCGATCCGGGCACTAGGTCAAACCGGAACGAATCAGTCTGATTTAACCGGGGCCAGTCCTATGCGTCTATCCAGCATGGCCGATTATGCCGTCGTCACGATGAGTGCCGCTGCGCGCCATTGCGGCAGTGCGTCGCTGCTGGACGCTGATGGCCGGAAACGCGCGCGCATTTCCGCGGCGCAACTGGCCGAAGAAACCGGCCTGCCGGTGCCCACGGTGCAGAAACTCGTCAGCCGCCTTACCGCTGCCGGCTTGCTGCGTTCGGTGCGCGGTGCGGGTGGCGGGTTGCAGCTTGCGCGGCCTGCCGCAGCGATCAACCTGGCCGATATTGTCGAAGCGGTCGAAGGGCCGATCGCATTGACGTCTTGCGTCGATGACGGGCGGCATGACTGTGGGCTTGAGGCATGCTGCTCCGTCCGGCCGCACTGGACGGTGGTCAATGACACGTTGCGCGGCGCGCTGGCGGGCGTCTCGCTGACCAGCCTCGCGGCGTTGCCGGCGGGGGCGCAATCGTGATTGAAGATACCCCCGTCCAGGATCAGCAGGCGCGCGAGGCGGCGGCCCGCGCCGCCGAGTACGAGCATGGCTGGTCAAGCGATATCGAGCAGGATTTCGCGCCCAAGGGCCTCAATGAAGATACGGTGCGCTTTATTTCGGCCAAGAAGAACGAGCCGGAATGGATGTTGGAATGGCGGCTCAAGGCCTTCCGCCACTGGCAGACCATGACGTCGCCGGAATGGGCGAAGCTGAATATCCCCCCGATCGATTATCAGGACGCCTATTACTACGCTGAACCGAAGAAGAAGCCTTCGCTCGGCTCGCTTGACGAGCTCGATCCCGAGATCAAGGCGGTCTATGACAAGCTGGGTATCCCGCTGGCGGAGCAGGAAGTGCTCGCAGGCGTCGAAGGCGCACGCAAGGTCGCGGTCGATGCAGTGTTCGATAGCGTTTCCGTTGCCACTACCTTCCGCAAGGAACTGGAGGCGGCGGGGGTCATCTTCCGTTCGATTTCCGAAGCGATCCGCGAATATCCCGATCTGGTCAGGCGCTGGCTGGGCAAGGTCGTGCCGGTGCAGGACAATTATTTCGCCGCGCTTAACTGCGCGGTCTTTTCCGATGGCACCTTCGTCTACATCCCCGAAGGGGTGCGCTGCCCGATGGAACTGTCGACCTATTTCCGGATCAATGCGGAAAACACGGGCCAGTTCGAACGCACGCTGATCGTGGCGGAAAAGGGCAGCTATGTTTCCTATCTGGAAGGCTGCACCGCGCCACAGCGCGATGAAAACCAGCTTCACGCAGCGGTTGTGGAACTGGTCGCGCTGGAAGACGCGGAAATCAAATATTCGACCGTGCAGAACTGGTACCCCGGCGATGCCGAGGGCAAGGGCGGCATCTACAATTTCGTGACCAAGCGGGGATTGTGCCAGGGCGCGCGGTCCAAGATCAGCTGGACTCAGGTTGAAACCGGCTCTGCAGTGACCTGGAAATATCCCAGCTGCGTGCTCAATGGCGAGGATTCGGTGGGTGAATTTTACTCAGTCGCCGTCACCAACAATCACCAGCAGGCCGACACCGGCACCAAGATGATTCACAATGGCAAGGGCTCGCGCTCGACCATCATCTCCAAGGGGATCAGCGCGGGCAAGAGCAACAACACCTATCGCGGGCTGGTGCGCGTGAGCGCCAATGCTGACGGGGTGCGCAATTTTACCCAGTGCGATTCGCTGCTGCTGGGCGACCGGTGCGGGGCGCATACGGTGCCTTACATCGAGGTGAAGAACCCCACCGCCCAGATCGAGCATGAGGCGACGACCAGCAAGATCAGCGATGATCAGCTGTTCTATGCGCAGCAACGCGGGCTGGACACGGAACAGGCGGTGGCGCTGATCGTCAATGGCTTTGCCAAGGAAGTGCTGCAGCAATTGCCGATGGAATTCGCGGTGGAAGCGCAGAAACTGCTCGGCATTTCGCTTGAGGGGTCTGTCGGATGAGTGGCCTCAGCATTCATCGTCATGCTGAACTTGTTTCAGCATCCATTCGTCAACCCGCGATGTCGGTGCTTCTTGAGAAATGGACCCTGAAACAAGTTCAGGGTGACGGAATGGCGATCGCGCTTGAGGGGAGCGGGAGATGAATAGATTCATTCGCTTGCTCGTGCTGATCCCTGCGACAATTTTCACCACCTTGATGGCTCTGCCGGGCATCGGCTTCGCTGGCCCGAATTTCTGGTCGTTGTTGGCTGCCTTCGCCATTGTTGCAGTCCCGGCTGGATTGATTGTTTGGACGATTAGGGACCACTTCAAGCGGACGGCATTGAAAGACACGAAAGCGACCCCGTTGTGACTGACCGCAAGCCCCTCACTCTCCGCCCGCCGTCGGACGCCGCCGCGCCCCTCATCAAGAAAAAGGGCCGCGGCTGGGAAATCTCGGAAAAGCGGCTTGATGCGCTGCACGAACGCGCGCGCGAGATGCGGCGGCATTCGACCCCTGCGCACAAGGCGCTGGCGGAACGTTTCGCAAAGGCCGATCTTAGCCGCCACAAATTCACCCGCCATATGGTGATCGGATCGGCCATCGTCGATTTCGGTTGCCACAGCCTTGGCATGGCCGTCGCCATTGACGAGGAAGGGGTCGATCCGGCCATCGCCACCCGACGCGACAAGAGCCTGGCGGCCATCGGCATCCGGGTGATGCGCATCAAGGCGGCCGACATACTCGACAACATGGATGATGTGCTCGCCCGCATCACCGCCGGGATGCGCATGCGCATTGCCGACAAACAGGCCGCGCGCCGCGAACACCACGCCAGCCATCCGCGCCAGAACACCCCGCGCACCAGCAGGAAACCGCATGCTCAGAATCGATAATCTCCACGCCACTATCGGCGGCAAGGAAATCCTGAAAGGGCTTTCGCTCAACCTCAACGCGGGTGAGGTGCACGCCATCATGGGGCCCAATGGCGCGGGCAAATCCACGCTGGGCTACGTACTGGGCGGGCGGCCCGGCTATGAGGTGACGGGCGGAACGGTGACGTTTCGCGGGCAGGATCTGCTGGCGCTGGACCCGCATGAACGCGCCGCCACCGGATTGTTCCTGGGCTTCCAGTATCCGGTCGAAATTCCGGGCGTGTCCTTCGTCCAGTTCCTGCGCGAGGCGCTGAATGCGCAGCGCAATACGCGCGGTGAGGAACCGCTGTCAGGCGGCGAATTCCTGAAACTGGCGCGTGCGAAGGCAGGTCTGCTCAAGCTCGACATGGAGATGCTGAAGCGCCCGGTGAATGTCGGCTTTTCAGGCGGCGAGAAGAAACGGGCCGAGATGGTCCAGATGGGCATTCTCGATCCTGCGCTTGCCATTCTCGACGAGACGGACAGTGGCCTCGATATCGATGCGCTGCGCGTGGTGGGCGAAGGGATCAACGCCATCATGCGCCAGCAGGACGGCGGGCCGGACAAGGCGGTGCTGCTGATCACGCATTACCAGCGGCTGCTCGATTATGTGAAGCCGGACTTCGTCCATGTGCTGGCTGGCGGGCGCATTGTGAAGAGCGGCGGGCCGGAACTGGCGTTGCAGCTCGAAGCAGAAGGATATGAGGCGGTGGCCGCGTGAACCAGCTGCTCGCCCTGCCTACCACTCATGACGAGGCGTGGCGCTATGCCGATCCCGCCGCGCTTGCCGCGCTGGACCCGGGCGAACTGGATCGGTGGTGCGACATCACGCTTGCCCCGGGCGAGGCGGCCTGCAGGGTGCTGGTGCTCGACGATGCCAGCCCCGGTGTTCAGCGACTGCGCCTGACGCTTGCACAAGGCGCGCGCGGGGCCATCTTCGCCATCGCTTCGGCCAGCGCCTATACGCGGCTGGAGGTGGAGGTGCGGCTGGCGCGCGGGGCGCATTTCGAGTTTGGCGGGGTAACGGTTGGCGGTGGCGATGCGACGCGCGAATTCGTCACCCGCGTTATTCATGCAGAGCCTGAGGCGACCAGCAATCAGGTGGTGCGCAGCGTACACTGGGGCCGGGCGACGGGCAATTTCCTGGGCGCGGTTCATGTCGCCCGCGATGCGCAACAAACCGATGCCGCTCAGAATTTTCGCGCAATCCTGCTTGAAAAGGGCGCGAGCGCCAATGCCAAGCCGGAACTGGAAATCTTCGCGGACGATGTGAAATGCGCGCATGGCGCGGCCATCGGCGCGCTTGACGATACGGCAGGTTTCTACATGGCCGCGCGCGGCATTCCGCCCGAGGTTGCGCGCAGGCTGCTGGTGCGTGCCTTCATCGCCGATGCCTTTGTCGCGCTGGAGGACGAGGCGCAGCGCGACGACCTGCTGGAACAGGCGGTTGCCCGGCTGGAAGGGAGCAGGCTGTGAGCACGCTTGCCCCGGCGCTCAGCCCCCGACTTCGGGCGGACTTTCCTGGCCTGGTGACCGGCGCAGGCCAGCCGTGGCATTATCTGGACAGCGGGGCGACCGCGCAGAAACCGCAGCAGGTGATTGATGCGGCGGCGCGCGCCATGGGCGTTGATTATGCGACCGTTCATCGCGGGGTCTATGCGCGATCGGCCGAAATGACGCTGGCGTTCGAGGCGGCGCGACGGAGAGTGGCCGCCTTCATCGGCGGGGCCGAGGATGAGGTGGTCTTCACGCGTGGCGCGACCGAGGCGATCAATCTTGTCGCGCAAAGCTGGGGACAGCAGAACCTCAAGGCGGGCGACCGTATCCTGTTGTCCGTGCTGGAACATCATTCCAACATCGTGCCCTGGCAGCTGCTGCGCGATCGGGTCGGGATCGAAATTGATGTCTGCCCGCTGACGGCGGACGGACAGATCGACCTTGACGCGGCGCAGGCGATGCTGACCCCCCGGCACCGGCTGGTGGCCTTCGCTCATGTTTCCAATGTGCTCGGCTCTGTGCTTGATGTGCGGCGGGCCGCAGAGATGGCGCATGGCGTGAGTGCGAAGCTCCTGATTGACGGCTGCCAGGCCGTGCCGCGCCTGCCGGTGGATGTGGCCGCGCTGGATTGCGATTTCTACGTCTTCTCGGCGCACAAGCTTTACGGGCCGACCGGAATCGGGGCGCTGTGGGCGCGGGGCGAAATCCTTGCCGATATGCCGCCATGGCAGGGCGGCGGGTCGATGATTGACCGGGTCACCTTTGCGCACACCACCTACGCCCCGCCGCCGCAACGCTTCGAGGCCGGCACGCCCGCCATTGTGGAAGCGATCGCGCTGCATGCCGCGATTGATTATGTCGCTGCCGCCGGGCTTGATGCGATTCACGCGCATGAGGCGCGGCTGGTAAAACGGCTGCGCGAGGAATTGCGGCGGATGAACGACATCCGCCTGTTCGGGCCAGAAGATTCGGCCGGAATCGTCAGTTTCGCGATGGACGGGGTGCATCCGCACGATCTGGGCACCATACTGGACGAAGCGAATGTGGCGATCCGCGCGGGGCATCATTGTGCCCAGCCGCTGATGGATCATCTGGGCGTTGCCGCCACGGCGCGGGCCAGCTTTGGCCTGTACAGCGATGACAGCGATATCGACGCCCTGGTGCAGGGGATCGAACGCACGAGGAGGATTTTCGGATGAACGAAGACCCGGCCAAGCCCTTTGCGGTGGAAGAAGTGTCGGCAGTGGCCGCGCCGCCGCGCGCGCGCGTGGACGACAGGATGGACACCTCGGGGGACACTTCCGGCGAAACTGCGGCGGACAAGCTTGAGCGCAAGAAGGATTATCTCGAAGGCTTTCTTCAGCAAAAGCCTGCCGCCGCATCGCCGGGGGAACCGGGTGGTGATCTGTACGAAAGCGTGATTGCTGCCCTGCGTGAAATTTACGATCCGGAAATTCCGGTCAACATCTATGACCTGGGCCTGATCTATGCGGTGGAAGTTTCGGACGAGGCCGATGCGGTCGTCACCATGACGCTGACGACCCCGCACTGTCCGGTGGCCGAAAGCATGCCGGGCGAGGTGGAACTGCGCGTCAGTTCCGTGCCGGGGATACGCGATGCCGAAGTCAATCTGGTCTGGGACCCGCCCTGGGATCCTGCGAAGATGAGTGACGAGGCCAGACTGGAACTGGGGATGCTGTGATGGTTGAAACGCAACAGCGCGAGCGCCCGGCCGCCGTCATCCTGACGCTGTCGGCCCAGCAGCGCGTGGCCGAGCTGATGGCCCGCGCGCCCGAGGATGCGATCGGGGTCAAACTTTCGACGCCGCGCAGGGGCTGTTCGGGCCTCGCCTATTCGGTCGACTATGTCAGCGAAGCGAATGCGATGGACGAACGGATCGAGACGCCGGGCGGGACATTCTTCATTGACGGGGCCAGCGTACTATACCTGATCGGCAGCACGATGGACTGGGTGGAGGACGATTTCACCGCCGGTTTCGTGTTCCAGAACCCCAATGCCAAGGGTTCGTGCGGCTGCGGAGAAAGCTTTACCGTCTGAGCGCGGGCCGCCTCAATGCCGGCTGGCAAGGAAGGCGATCAGCGTCTTTTCCAGCGGATCAAGGGTCTCATCGGCTTCGAGCAGGCCATAAAGATCGCCTTCCGCGATTGCCATGCGCATCGCCCGGTTCAGGAAATCGCCAATCGCCGCACCGGTGTGCGTAAGGAAATCTTCCAGCTCGTCGCTGCGTTCGTCGGACAGATTGTAGATGCCGCCGAAGCCGAGCAGATATGCGGCTGTGCTGTCCACGAACAGCGTTTCCCACGAAGGATCATTGTCTCCATGCAGCGTGGCGGCCTTGATGCGGAACAGCACTTCCACATCAGCCCGGCTGATCGCCGGGCCACCATGCGCGAAAAGGATGCGGCGCAGCGATTTCACTTCGCCAGCATTGATGGAGCCGGCGGGCGTGTTGTTGTCGGGCCGGGTGCAACCGGAGCCCTTGATGACAGCCTGTTCGACTTCCTCCAGTGCCAGATTGCGCAGCCAGCCGGGGACGGATTGCGCGCGTTCGAGTGCGCGCAGCAACACCTCCAGCTCGTCCCGTTCGGCAATGCGGCCATTGAACAGGATGCGCGCCTTCAGCCAGCGTGCCCGGGATTCGTCGATATGGCCCGCGCGCGTCCCTGCATCGACCAGATATTCAACCAGTGCGTCAGTAAAGAACACGCCCCATTCCGGATCGCCCCCGCGCAGCTGATCATTGGCCAGGAACAGCGTATCCGCCTCCACCCGGGTGATCGGGGCGTCCGACCAGACTGAGCGGCGCAATTGTTCGATGGCGGACTTGCCGACCACCTGCTGCGCCCCGCCAGCAGCCTCAACCTTGCGGAAATGCACTGACATTCCGGAAATCTCCCCCACGATTGCAGATGCTTATGCGGAGTTTGCGTTAATGGGCCGTTACCCTCGATTGCCAACCCTGGATCGTCGCCTAGCGCTTCCCCAGCGCCGCAACGCAGGCCGCCCGGTCCACGTCCAGCCCATCGCTTTCGCGCCGCGCGTCGACATAGGCGGCGGTCGGTTCCGCCCCCGGTCGCGAGGGATAAAGATAGACGTCCAGCACGCAGGCCTTGCCGGTGAACTGCAGCTTGCGGGCATCGCCTTCGATTACGTCCAGCCTTGGTTCGCCCAACTGGCGCGCCAACCCGGCCGCGTTATTGCCGATGATTGCCTCCAGCCCTGGCAGGTTCATGACTTTCGCCGCGCGGAAACCTTGTACGGGACGCTGCGGGCTGGTCGGTGGGATGCGGGCGACCCTGGTGCTTTGCACGCCCCCCTGACTGGCGGTCGGGCCTGCGCCGCAGGCGGCCAGAAACGGCACCAGCGCCAGCGCCAGCCACTGCATCCGGACGAGCAAGGAAAGGGAAGCCAGCGCCATGTCTGGGGCGGCAAATGCGCTGCTGCTTGCGCCAAGTCAACGCCGATCGCTTGGCGCGGCGGCTATGGCAGGCTAAGGCGCGGCCACCGCGCGACAGGCTGTCACGCATCAAGCTGCAAGGACCACCATGAGCCAACCCCGTTACGACGTTCTCGCCATCGGCAATGCGATTGTCGATGTCATGTCCCCTTGCGAGGATGAGCTGATCGAGGAACTGGGCCTGGCGCGTGGCGGCATGATGCTGGTCGATACAGAACGCGCGCATGAACTCTATGACGCAATGGGGCCCGCGCGCGAGATTTCGGGCGGGTCGGCGGCCAACACGCTGGCCGGCCTGTCCGCGCTTGGCCTGCAATGCGCGTTTATCGGCCAGGTGGCGGACGATCAGCTGGGTGAAGTATTCGCGCATGACATTCACGCGGTGGGAATCGATTTCGACACTCCTGCCCGGCCTGGCCCGCCGTCCACCGCGCGCTGCCTGATTTTCGTGACGCCTGACGGCCAACGCACGATGAACACCTATCTCGGTGCCTCGCAGTTCCTCCCCGCCCGCGCGCTCGACGAACAGCTGATCGCCAGCGCCGCCGTGCTCTATCTCGAAGGCTATCTGTGGGATCCGGAAGAGCCGCGCGCCGCGATGCGCAAGGCCATTGCGGCGGCCCGCGCGGCCGGACGCAAGGCGGCCTTCACCCTGTCCGATGCCTTCGTGATCGAGCGGCACGGCGATGATTTCCGTGCCCTGATCGAAGCGGGGCAGATCGACATTCTCTTTGCCAACAAGGCTGAACTGGCCGCGCTGACCGGCAAGCCCGATTTCGACGCCGGCCTTGCCGCGCTGGCGCCCAAGGTGCCCGTGCTCGTCGTGACCCGCAGCGAGGAGGGGGCGGTGGCGATTGCGCATGGCGAACGGCACGATATCGAGGCAGAGCCGCTAGCGCATGTGGTCGACACGACTGGCGCAGGTGATCTCTTCGCCGCCGGTTTCCTGGCAGGCTATGCCAGAAAGGCGTCGATTCATCGCTGCCTGGCGATGGGCGCGGTCGCGGCGGCAGAGATCATCAGCCATTACGGCGCACGGCCCGAAGCCGATCTCAAGGCGTTGATCGCGCAGAAGCTGGGTTAGGGCACGCTGCTTTCCCGCGCCACTTCCCGCCAGCCTATGTCGCGGCGGCAAAAGCCGGTGGGAAAATCGACCGCATCGACCGCGCGATAGGCGGCCACCTGCGCCTCTGCCGCATTTTTCCCACGCGCCGTCACGTTCAGCACGCGCCCGCCGTTCGCGGTCAAGGCACCTGAGGCATCCAGCGCGGTTCCGGCGTGGAACACTCTGGCCCCGGCTGCCTCGGCGGTGTCCAGCCCATCGATCCGGCCGCCCTTTTCAGGCGTGTCGGGATAGCCCCTGGCCGCCATCACCACGGTCAGCGCGGTATCGCCGGAAAAACGCGGCTGGGGCTGCGAAGCCAGCCGGTTCTCCGCGCAGGCCAGCAGCAATTCGCCCAGATCGCTTTCCAGCCGCATCATCAGCACCTGGCATTCTGGATCGCCGAAGCGGCAATTATATTCGATCAGTTTCGGCCCGGTCGCGGTCAGCATCAGTCCGGCGTAAAGCACGCCGGAATAGGGCGTGCCTTCATTGGCCATCGTGCGCACGGTGGGCGCGATGATCCGTTCCAGCACTTCGCCTTCCAGCAGCGGGGTCAACACCGGGGCGGGACTGTAGGCGCCCATGCCGCCGGTATTGGGGCCGGTATCGCCTTCGCCAACGCGCTTGTGATCCTGCGCGCTGCCAAAGGGCATGATCGTGGCGCCGTCAGTCAGGGCGAAGAAGCTGGCCTCTTCCCCTTCCATGAATTCCTCGATCACCACTTCCGCGCCCGCTTCGCCGAACTTGCCGCCAAACATGTCGACCAGCGCAGTCTCCGCTTCGGCCAGCGTCTCGGCGATCACCACGCCCTTGCCCGCCGCCAGCCCGTCAGCCTTCAGCACATAGGGCGCGGCAAAGCGGGCGAGCGCGGCCTGCGCCTCTTCCAGCGAGGCTGTGCGAACATACCCTGCGGTCGGGATGCCGGCGCGTTCGCACAGATCCTTGGTATAGCCCTTGCTGCCTTCGAGTTGTGCCGCCGCCCGCGACGGGCCGAACACGGCGATCCCTTCTGCCCGCAGCGAATCCGCCAGCCCGTCAACCAGCGGCGCTTCGGGGCCGATCACCACCAGCCCAATGCGCTTGTCCGCGCAGAATTGCGCGACGGCGGCATGATCGGCAAGGTCAAGGCTGACCAGCTCGGCCAGTTGTGCGATGCCGGGATTGCCGGGGGTGGCATAGAGCTTGTCTTCCACAGCGGAGAGCAGGCGGGATTGCGAAAGTTTCCACGCCAGCGCATGTTCGCGCCCGCCCGATCCTGCCAAGAGGATATTCATGCCCGGTCCCTTCACTGACGATAATGATGCCGCTGGCGGGCTGGTAGCGAAGGGTGCGCCCGGCGACAACGCCGCACCGCTCTCGATCAGTGAAATTTCCGCGCTGCTCAAGCGCACGGTGGAGGACCGGTTCGGTTTCGTGCGCTTGCGCGGCGAACTTTCCGGTGTGAAACGCGCGGCCTCCGGCCACCTTTATTGCAGCCTCAAGGATGACAAGGCGCGGATCGACGGTGTCATGTGGCGCGGCCAGGCGGATCGCCTGCCCTTTGCGCCGGAAGACGGGCTGGAAGTGATTGCCAGTGGCAAGCTAACGACTTACGCCGGGCGATCGAGCTACCAGATCGTGATCGAACGGATGGAGATCGCAGGCGAGGGCGCCCTGCTCGCCCTGCTGGAGAAGACCCGGGCGCGGCTGGCCGCCGAAGGGCTGTTTGCCGAGGAACGCAAGCGGCCCCTGCCCTATCTTCCGCAAGTGATCGGGGTGGTGACATCGCCCACCGGGGCGGTCATCCGGGATATCCTGCACCGCCTGGCCGATCGTTTTCCCAGTCATGTGCTGGTCTGGCCGGTGCTGGTGCAGGGCCAGGGCAGTGCCGAACAGGTGGCGGCGGCAGTGCGTGGTTTCTCGGCGCTTGCGCCTGATGGTGCGGTGCCGCGTCCAGATCTGGTAATTGTGGCGCGCGGCGGCGGTTCGATCGAGGATCTGTGGGGCTTCAATGAAGAGGTGGTGGTTCGCGCCATCGCCGAATCCACCATTCCGGTCATTTCAGCGGTCGGCCATGAGACGGATAGGACACTGGCTGATTTCGCGGCGGACCGGCGCGCACCAACCCCCACGGCAGCGGCGGAAATGGCGGTTCCGGTGCGTGCCGATCTGCTGGCCCTGCTGGGCGAGCTGGCCGCGCGCAAGCGCCGCGCCATCCTGCGCCCGGTGTCGCTGGGCCGGGAACGGCTGGAGGCGCGGGTGCGCCGCTTGCCGCGTGGCGAGGCCTTGCTGCAAGCGCCCGCGCAGAAGCTGGACGAGCTTTCCGAACGGCTGCGGCGCGGGCTGGCAGACCGGGCGGCCCGCGCCAAGGACCGGTTGCAGGCCGATCCGGCCCGGCTGTCCATTGCGCTGCTGCAACTGCGGGTCCAGCGCGCGCAGGACCGGCTGGATGCAGCGCGCATCGGCCCCGCACTCGTCACTCAGCGGATCGCGGGGGGCAGGGACCGGCTGGATGCGCTTGACCGGCTGCGGCGCCAGCTTGACCCGAGAGCGCCACTTGCCCGCGGTTATGTGCTGGTTGTCGCGCCTGACGGAACAATGGTGAAAAATCGCGCAACCGCTGCTGCACAACCCGCGCTTGCCCTTGAATTCAGTGATGGGCGGCTGGATGTGCTGCCCGTGGAGGGCGGCACAGCCCCCCGTCGTGCGCGCTCACGACGGGATGAGGGGACGCCGCGTCAGGATGATTTGTTTGGTTAAGGCTTCCCTGCTATTCGATCGGCCATGCTGATGTCTTCGCCTGATGCCGCCGCAATTCTCGAATATGGTCCCAACGGGTTTCGCGTGTTGAGACCCGGAAACCATGTAGTGTGTGCCGTGACCGGCCAACCCGTCCCGCTGGAGGAGTTGCGCTATTGGTGCGTGGTCCGCCAGGAACCCTATGCCAGCCCGGAGATAGCGACCCGTCGCCTGATGGGGCAGGCGTGATGAAGCAGCACAGGGGCCGGTTGTGCCAGCTTGCGGGCGGGGTGCTGCTGGTGCTCGCCGGATGCAACATGCCGCGCGGCAATGAAGCCACCGCAGAAACGGTGGATACCGGCGGTGGCATCCCGCCGCGCCCGGATGAACCTGCCTCGTCCCCGGCCGGGCAGATCGACTTTGCCGGTGAACTGACTCAGGGCGGCTGGATCAAGGGGCGGGTCTCTGCCGATGTGGTGAAGGTCACGCTGGACGGGGCGGAACTTTCCCTGTCGGAGGATGGCGAATTCTTCGCGGCTTTCGATCGCGATGCGGGGGCTGCCGCTACGCTGGTCGCGCTCGGCAGCAATGGCGCAGAGATTACGCGAGCGCTCTCCATCGCGCCACGCGCATGGAACATCGAACATATCAACGCGGCCCGGCGGCCCGGCGGCGCGACCGAAGCCTTCATGAAGCTGCGTGAGCCTGAACTGGCCCGCATCAACGCCGCCCGGGCGATCGACACGGGCAGCGACGGCTGGCGGCAGCGCTTCGTCTGGCCTGTTACCGGGCGCATTTCCGGCCGGTTTGGCTCGCAACGCATCTATCGTGGCGAACCGGGCAGCTACCATTCCGGCATCGACATCACCACCGGGACCAGTGGCACGACCTTTGTCGCCCCGGCGGATGGCGTGGTCATCCTCGCAGCGCAGACCCCTTTCACGCTGGAGGGGCATTTGCTGATGATCGATCACGGCAACGGTCTGAACAGCGCCTTTCTCCATTGCTCGCAATTGCTGGTGAAGGAAGGGGACCGCGTGGCGCAGGGCCAGCCCATCGGGAAGATCGGGGCGACCGGGCGGGCCACCGGCCCGCATCTGCACTGGAGCATGAAGTGGCGCGATGCCCGGCTCGATCCGCTGCTTTTCACCGGCCCGATGAAATAGGCTATCGAACCGCAGCCAGTTTCGACTAGCTATGTGGCCATGCGCCGCGCCGCGATCCTTGCCCTTTGTGCGATCCTGCTGGCGCTCAGCTGGTGGCGCAGCGCCCTGCCTTCCCAAAATCATGACGGGGCGGTTCGTTTCACCGCGCTTGATGTAAGCGCAATGCCGCCCGCACCAGGGCCGCAATTCGCGGTGGCCGGGGCATGGGTGCTGGCCAGTAATGGCGACGATTTTGGCGGATATTCGGCGCTGGAAGTGCTGCCGACCGGGCATTTCCTGGCGTTGAGCGATCGCGGCAGGCTGCTGATCTTCAGCGATCCGTCCCTCGGCGCGCCGCTGGCGCGGATGGGCTGGTTTCTTGCTGCCGACACGCAGGACAAGCGCGCGGTGGACATAGAGGACAGCACGCTCGATCCCGCCCGGGGAATGTTGTGGGTGTCCTATGAACAGCGCAACGCGATTGTCCGGGTCGGCGCGGATCGCACCGGTCCGCACACGGTGCGCCCCCTGGCGATGCGGGACTGGCCCGAAAATCGCGGGCCCGAGGCGATGACCCGGCTTGCGGATGGCCGCTTCATTGTCCTGTCCGAATCGGGCCATGGCTGGTTCGATACGTCGGGGCCGGCCCTGCTGTTTCCGGGCGATCCGGTGGAAGGCGCGGTACCGGTCAGCTTCAGCTTTCGCGCGCCGCGCTTCTTCCGGCCAACCGCGATGGCCGCATTGCCTGACGGGCGCGTGCTGATCCTTGTGCGGCGGCTGCTATGGCCGGTTCCGGCACGCTTCTCCGCCCGCCTGCTGATTGCCGATCCGCGCGACATCAGGCCCGGGCAGGTCTGGGAAGGCAGGGAAGTGGCGCGTTTTGCTGCACCCGTTCCGGTCGACAATTACGAAGGCCTTGCTGTCCGGCGCGAGCCGGGGGGACAGATTTCGGTCTGGATCATTTCGGATGATAATAATGCGCTCAGCCAGCGGACCATCCTGCTCAAGCTCGATTGGCGGGGCGCATCACGCAAAAAAGGCGCGGAGGGCAACCCCGCGCCTTGATTTCTGCGGCCCCGGCCGAAAGATCAGGCGGCTGCCTGCGCCTTTGCCAGTTCGCGCTTCACCTTGAGGGCGCGCGGGGAAAGCTTCGAATCGGATGTCTTGAGCAACCAGTTGTCCAGGCCGCCGTTATGTTCCACCGAACGCAGGCCCTGCGTCGAAACGCGGAACTTGAAGCTGCGGTCCAGCTTTTCGCTCAACAGCGTGACATTCTGCAGATTCGGCAGAAAGACGCGCTTGGTCTTGTTGTTGGCGTGGCTCACATTGTGGCCGATCTGGCGGCCCTTGCCGGTCAGTTCGCAGATGCGCGACATGGGAAATCTCTCGTTTGAAAAGCGGTGGGGGTGACCCCGGAAAGCGGCGCGCATAGCGGCGCACGGACAAATCGTCAAGCGAACGCGCGCCATTGCGGCACGGCGCAATGCATATTAGCGCAGCAGGCGATGACCCGCTGGCCCCTGCCCGAACCCATGGCTGCCGCCCTTCAGGCCGCACGCGCGGCGGCGCAGGCGGGCGAAGTGCCGGTCGGCGCCGTAATTATGCGCGCCGGGCAGGTGATCGCCAGTGCGCATAATGCGCCGCGTCGGCTCGGCGATCCGACCGCTCATGCCGAGATGCTGGCGATTCGCGCCGCAGCGCAGGCGCTGGGGCAGGAACGGCTGGACGATTGCGAATTATGGGTGACACTGGAACCCTGCGCCATGTGCGCTGGCGCCATCGCGCATGCCCGGATCGCTCGCCTCTATTATGCTGCGCCGGACCCCAAGGGCGGCGCTGTGGAACATGGTGCGCGGGTGTTCGATCAGGCGCAATGCCTGCACCGGCCCGAAGTCTATTCCGGCATGGGCGAGGCTGAGGCGGCGGGTATGCTGCGCGATTTCTTCCGCGAACGACGCTGATCAGAGCCCGCGCCAGATTTTAAGCGGCGTGGCATCGGGCGGGCCGATCCGCTTCCGGTCGCAGGTCCTGGGCATGAAATCGCGGCCATAGCAAAGCCGCAATTCCTCCAGCCAGCCATTGCGGCTGGTCTCGATTCCCACCATGGCCGGGGTCCAGTGCGGGCCGTTGGCATCGGCAAAGGCCTGCCGGATTGTACCCGCGGTCAGCCCTTCCTGTCGCGAAAGCCGGTCAAGATCGGGCAGGCGCAGGCTGTTCCAGAGAATCGCCGTGACCTTGAGATAGCTCTGCGGGGTGCGGACCATGCAACTGCCATGTTTGGCCCATTCATGCGCCATCAGCCGGGACGAAGGCATCATGCACAGATGAGCGCGCGCCGTGCGTTCATCCAGTCGGCGCCGGGTTGCGCACCATTGCGGCCAGCGCCCGGCCGCCCCTTCGGGCCACAAACCGTGAACGATCAGCCCGAACCGCCCGTTTCGCCCCGCACACTGTATCCGGTGTTCGGGCCGGCCCGCGCGGCCGCGGCAGAATTCGGGTGACCAGCTGAGCGCCAGCGAATAGCCGCTGATTGCCATGCGCCGTTCCGGCCCGTCCGGGGCGATCGCGGGAATGGAGAGCGGGCCTTGCGGGGCAAGGCATTGAAAGGGCTGGGCATGGGCGGTGGCGAAAAAGGCCATACTGGCCAGCACAATGGTGGCTGCGCGCAACATCAGGCCGGTGTGAAATCCAGCCCGATATCGGCGGCAGGCGCGCTTTGGGTAATCCGGCCGACGGATACATAAGTGACGCCGGTGGCCGCTTTCGGACCGATCGTATCCAGATTGATCCCACCCGACGCCTCGGTCGGCACGCGCCCCGCAACGATCGCCACGGCTTCGCGCAAGGTCGCCACATCCATATTGTCCAGCAGCAGGTGGCTGGCCCCGGCGGCCAGCGCCGGTTCGATCTGGTCGACCCGGTCAACCTCGCAAATGATGTCCTTCACCCCTGCATCGCGCGCGCGGCGCACCGCCTCGGCCACATCGCCCGCCACGGCCACGTGATTGTCCTTGATCATCGCCGCATCCCACAATCCCATGCGGTGATTTTGCGCCCCGCCCATGCGGGTGGCGTATTTTTCCAGATGCCTGAGGCCGGGGATGGTCTTGCGCGTGTCAAGCAGAATGGCTTTGCCCTGCATCGCATCGACATAGCGGCGGGTCAGGGTGGCGATGCCGGACAGGTGCTGCACCGTGTTCAGGGCGCTCCGCTCCGCCGTCAGCATGGCGCGGGCGTTACCGGAGAGGCGCATCAGATCGGTGCCCGCGGGGACTTCGCTGCCCTCGCCCGTCAGAATTTCGATCTCCATCGCGGGATCGATCTGGCGGAAAAAGGCGGCGGCGATCGGCAATCCGCAGACGGTGATCGCATCGCGGCTGTCCATCACCCCTGAAAAACGGGCATCGGCGGGGATTACGCTTTCGGCGGTCACATCATGCCCGCCGCCGGGCAGGCCGACGCCAAGATCCTCATCCAGCGTGGCGCACACGAAGGCGGGCAGGTCGAAACCGGGGAGGGTGAATGTGCTCATAAACCAAGCGTTTTGCCTAGTGATGGGTTGAGTGCAAGAGAAGTGGTGCCCCCTCCTGCTACAAATTCGTGATGCTGAACTTGGTTCAGGGTGACGAAGGGGGATTGAGCCGGAAGCTCCAGCCTTCACATGATCCAGCTCAATGCACGAAACGCGCCACCACGTCGCGATAGCTGCGGCTGACCTTCACCTGTGCGCCGCTTTCCAGCATCAGGAAACATTCGCCATTGGTATGCGGCTTGACCTGCCGCACCTTGTCGAGATTGACGATGGTGGACCGATGCACCCGCTGGAACAGGCGCGGATCGAGCCTGCGTTCCAGATCCTTCATCGTCTCGCGCAGGATCAGTGAATTATCGCCAGTGTAAATGCACATGTAATCGCCAGCCGCCTCGATATGTTCGATCGAGTCGACATCCACGCGAAAGATCTGGCCGCGATCCTTGATGTTGATGAGCTTTTCGTAGCGGCCCGCCGTCTCTTCCTCGTCGGGCATGTTGTTCATCGCGTCCGGCGCGACTTCGGCCAGCACTTCCTTCAGCTTTTCAGCCTCTTCGGCGGATTTCTTCTCCGCCAGCCGGACCCGCACCCGTTCCAGCGTGTCCGCCAGCCTGGCCGTATCGACCGGCTTCATCAGATAGTTGATCGCATTGGCCTCAAAGGCGCGGATCGCGTGTTCCTGATAGGCGGTGACGAAGACGATCAGCGGCGGTTCGATATCCATCACGCCTTTCACCACTGAAAAGCCATCGAATCCGGGCATTTCAATGTCGAGAAAGACCAGGTCGGGCTTTTCCGTCTTGATCTTGCGGATGGCTTCGCGCCCGTTCGAGCAGGTGTCGATCACCTCAACATCGGGGAAGGCTTCCAGGCGCAGCTGAAGCCCCTGTACGGAAAGTTTTTCGTCGTCGACGAGGATGGTGCGAATGGTCATGATCCGGGTTCCAGAGTGCGCGTTTCAGCGGCGGGGATGGCAGAGGTAATGGGTGCGGGGCGGGCCGTGTCCTGCCTGCCGGCAAGCGCGGCTTCGGCGGATTGTTCAGGTTCGAAAGGAATTTCAATGGTAACGACGAACCCTCCTTCGGCAGGCGTGCGAATCTCGAAACGGTGCTGGTCGCCATAGGCCTGGGCCAGACGATCGCGGATGTTGGCAAGGCCGACACCCGTTGAAACGGTGCCGTGCCCGCCCGGCATCGCTGCGGGAAACTGTGGCCGTTGCGGGCGATTTTGCAATCCCGGCCCGGTGTCGGAGACGGTGATGCGAAGGTTCTGCCCGACCAGCCGTGCCGCGACGCTGATCTGCGCGCCTTCCTCCAGTGGCGACACCCCGTATTTGATGGCATTTTCGACCAGCGGTTGCAGCAGCAGCGAAGGGAGCAGGGCGCTGGCCGCTTCGGGCTGAATCCTGAATTCGGTGCGCAACCGCTCCTCGAAGCGCATCCGTTCGATGTCGAGATAGAGTTTCAGCGTTTCCACTTCTTCGGCAACCGACACTTTGGTGCCCGCTTCGTTGATCAGCGTGTGGCGCAGAAAGGCCGAAAGGCGGGTCAGCATGGCGTTGGCCGGTTCGGTCTGCTTCAGCAGCACCAGGGTAGAAATGGAATTGAGCGTGTTGAACAGGAAATGGGGGTTGAGCTGATAGCGCAGCATCGCCAGCTGCGCGCTGGTAGCCTGCGTTTCCAGCCGCATCAGCCGGTCAGCCTGTTCTTCCACCTGGAGGTAGAAATTGATGGCGTAATAGAGCGCGGACCATGCGCCCAGCAGGGTCAGGTCGATATAGAAGATGCCAAGGAAGAGCTGGGCAAAACTGGCTTCGCTGCCAGCCTGATAAAGGCTGATGACCCAGCCGTTGACGAAGGCGGAAATGCTGACCGCGATGGCGAGGACCGGTGCAGTCACGCCCCAGGTCACCAGCGGCCGGGCGTTGATCAGGCGGCGATAAATGACGGAGAGGATCAGGCTCAGCGAAAAGCCCGTGATGGTGGAGATGACCACCAGCAGCAGGAAGGACGCGGGCTTTTCATTGGCGAGGCTGGTGATGGCGCGCAGCACCATTGCCCCGCCCCAACCAGCGATCTGCAACTGCCAGAATGCGCGGTTCTTGTTGGCGAAAAACGGTGTCGGTCGAAAAGGCAGCACGGCCATGCGGGGCCTCTTATCCGATTTGCGCCGTTTCGTCAGACTTTTTGCGCACCGGTGCCATCCCGGCCCTCATTCCCGGTGGAAATCGCGCGACCAGTCAGCCACGCCGCGCGCCAGCAGCGCCGCGCGCATCGCGGCCACTTCCGTGCGGGCCTGTGCGGCGCGAGCTGCCCATTCGTCATGCGTGGGAGACCGCGGCGGGCCGTTGCGGCCGCGCCTGCCCCAGTCACCCAACAATTGCGCGAAGGGAACAGGATCATATCCGGCGTTGGCCAGCAACCAGATGGCCAGCCGGTCCGCTTCGCGTTCGGTGCGGCGGATTTCGGCATCGTCGCGCCCGGCCCGGTCAAGCCATGCGCCATGCGCCAGGATGACATGCGCGAATTCATGAGCGACAATACCGGCGAATTCCGCATCGCTCAGCCAGTCTGCTGCGGGCAGGTGTGCGGCAAAGTCGCGTCCGATCAGGATGCGTTCCCCGTCTGCCTCTGCCCGTGCCCCTGAATTGCGCAATTCGAACCGGCCCCGGCAGGCGCGCACCCCGGCGATGCTGCGCTGGCTCAGCGAACCGTCTGCCTCGCGCAATGTCAGATCGACTGTGCCGTGCTTCGCCAGCGTGCTCTCCATCAGCGCTTCCACTTTGCCCAGCCGCCTGAAATCGCCCGGTTGCCCGGCGGGCAAGGCCGCAAGCGCCTGGTTGCCGACGGCGACAACTTCCTGACTTGGCACAAGCGCGCCCAGCGCAGCAGGCGAATCCTGTGCCACTGCCGCGATCGTGAAATCCCCGGCCATGCCCAGCGTGCGCCTTGCCAGCGCGGGCTGATCGAACAGCATCACATCCTGCAGCAACAGGCCGATTTGCAGGGAGGTGGAAGCACAGAAGGGCGCATTGCCGGCTGCCAGCCGCCAGCCTGCGTCAAGCAGCCGCCCGTCATGCAGCTGGTTGGCTGCCAGCGCCGATGCCGCGCTGACCGGCAATGATCCTTGCGCTCCGGCCGGCGCGGTCAGCAGCAACAGGGCGCTGAGGGGGAGTGCAGCCAGCGGCTTCACACGCCCTTGGCGGGATCAGCCGGTCGGGCCAGCGCGCGGGCGAGCACATCGCCCGGAACAGCGCCGGAAAAGGCCTGGTCTCCTGCGACCCAGCTGGGCGTACCGTTAAAGCCCAACTGGCTGGCAAGGGCGTGATTGGACTGCAACTCGCGCGCAACGGCGGCGGATGCAGCGAATTTGCGCGCCCGTTCCAGATCGAGCCCCGCCTTGCGGGCGGCGGCCTCGATTGTCGTCGGCGAAGGCCGTCCGGCGGCAAACATGGCCTTGTGGAAGGCGGCAAATCGCCCCTGTTCGGCGGCGGCCAGTGCCATCCGCGCGGCGGCCGCGCTCTGTTCCGAAAGGATCGGATATTCGCGGATCACCACTTTCAGATCGGGGTTCGTTGCGATCAGCGCTTCCACCTCGGCCACGCTGTGGCGGCAATAGCCGCAGGCGTAATCGCTGAATTCGACCAGCACGACCGAACCCCTGGGGTTGCCCAGCACCGCACCGGGGAAGGGCGCGCGCACCGCATCGGCCATCGGGGCGAGCCGGCTCGCCGCCTCACGCGCTTCGAGCCGCTCCATCGCTTCGGGAAGGATTTCGGGGTGTTCGAGGATGTAGCTGCGTACGGCTGCGCCGGTCGCTTCCCCGGCAAGGCCGAATTGCACCGATGCCCAGCCCCCGGCAAGGCCCATGGCCCCCGCGCCCAACATGGCGGCGACGCCATATCCGATCATTTTCCGCTTTGCCCCATTATCCATCCTTTCTCTTCTTCTTTTCCTTCTTGTCGCGGTCAAGCTCGGCCTGCGCCTGCATTTCTATATCGCGCGCGCGCAGCCAGTCCGGCGAATCATGCGGCAATGAGGCTGCCGCCGCCTGCGCGCTCATCAACGCATCACGATAGCGCTGCTCCATCACCTGCTGTTCCGCGCTGGCCAGCTTGGCCCGGGCCAGATCGCCGCGCGCCGCATAGATCACACCCAGCTGGTGCCAGGCAAAGGGGTTCTCGCGGTCACGCGCGACCGCTGCTTTCAGCACCCGCTCAGCCTCGGCATAATTGGCTTCATCCTCGGTGGCGATCAGCGCATGGCCGAAGATTGTCGCGATCAGGCCGTTGTTGCCGGTCAGTTGCGTCGCCCGCCGCAAGGCGGGCAGCGCTTCATCGGGCCGACCCGATTCGAGCAGAACCTGTCCTTTCAATTCAAGGAAATAGGGGTTGTCCGGTTCAGTCGCGATCAGCGCTGCGGCTTCGGCCAGCGCTTTGTCCGTGAAGGCCTGTTTGTGATAGGCATAGGCGCGCGCATAATGAGCCGGGATCGAATTGTCCGTTGGCGGAAATGCGGCAAGCGTCTGTTCCGGTTCGGCAATATAGCCATAAAGCTTGGCCCTGATCCGCAGGAAGCGTTCCTGCAGTTGCGGATCGGCCGGGCGGGTCCAGGCGGGATCCTTTTCATAGGTTTCGCGCAAGGTGGCAATCCGGTCCCCGGTCATCGGGTGGGTGCGGCCGAATGTCGCCTCGTCATCCTGACGGATACCGCGGCGAAATTCGAGATTCTGGAGCTTTTCGAAGAATTCGAGCGAACCGCGCCCCGATATGCCGGCGCTGGAGAGATATTGAGCGCCCGCCGCATCGGCCGAAGATTCCTGCACGCGGGTGAATGCCAGCAGCTTGCCCATCGCGGCCTGCTGCCCGGCCGCAAGCGCGCCCATCGCGGCATCCGGGCTACCCGCCGCCGCCGCCGCCACGCCAATCAGCAGGGACAGGATGGTTATGCTGGTGGCGCCTTTCATCCCTTCATCGAAGCGGATGATGTGCCCGCCGGTGATATGGCCCAGTTCGTGCGCGATGACACCCTGAACCTCTTCTGCCGAACTTGCCTCGTTGATCAGTCCGCTGTGCACATAGATCGCCTGCCCGCCCGCGACAAAGGCGTTGATCGACGGATCGTTGAGCAGAACGATGTCGACATTGCCGGGGGCCAGCCCCGCAGCCGCCACCAGCGGCGCGGCCATATCCTGGAACAGCGCTTCGGTTTCGGCATCGCGCAAGACCGATTGCGCCATGGCCGGGCGAACCGACATGACCGTCAGGGCAAGGATGGCCAGCAGGCGAAGCAGCAATTGCATGCCGCCCGTGCTAGCCTGTTTGCGCCTGAACCGGAACTGAAGATGCCGGTGCTTTGCGTTTTCGTGCAACCAGGGGCGCGGCCTTGCTGCCTGACGGTCAGCCCAGCAGCTTGCGCGCCGCGCGTTCGAGCAGCGGCACATCCTCTGGCACTTCGCCCAGCATCACCACCTCGCCCGTCGTCAGGCGACGGATCATGACCAGGGCAAATTCGCTGCCGCTCGGCTCAATTGCGTCGAAATCCTGCGGGTCGAGCTTGCGCAGCTTGCGTGCCAGCCGTTCGCGCGGGGCGCCTTCGGGCTCCACCGGCTGGCCAGCTTCCTCGCGGCGCAGACGGCGTTCGGCATTGACCACGCCCTTGAGGCCGCCCTTCGCGGTGCAGAGGAATTCCTCCATCCCGCCGCGTTCGACGCCAAGCCGGTGTCCGTGGCTGAGCGCGGCAGCATATTCGGTCAGCCGGGTCTTGTCGTAATCGGCGCCGAACACCAGCTTGACCACTGGCGTCATGGGTGCGCGATCCTGGATGGTCAGTCCCGAATCAGTAACAAGCTCGGCAAAATCTTCCGGCTGGTCGGCCGCGGCGATGGAAAAATCATAGGCCCGGCCGATGGCAGCATAGAGCGCCTGGCGCGAACGATCCTCGCTGCTGCGCGCGGCCATGGCCAGTTCGCGGGCCGAGGCCAGCCAGTCGCCCAGCTCCATCTCGTCCTCTTCCGGCATGGCAAGCGCAATCGGCTCGCCCGCATCCGCGATCGGCAGATCGGTCTGATACTGGTCCGGATCATATGCACCAGTTGCAGTGACGTCATGTGTCACCTCGGGGTCAACGCCCCCTTCATCCGACCAATCGGCGCCTTCTTCGTCGTCCTCTTCAGTATCAAATTCGTCGGATTCCGGCTCCACCGCACTGAATTTCGCCAGCAGTGAACCATAGACTGGCCCCTTGGCGCGATCAGCCGGTGCATCGGCCTCAGCACCCGCGGCCCAGCCGCCATCACCCGCGTCGCCATCATCCTCATCGTCGACGGACCCGGCGTCATAATCGCTCATGAAGCCATCGGTTCCGCCAAAGGACGGGGCCGGCAGGTGCCCTGCAGATGCGTCTTCGTCATCGCCACCGCCGAATGCGTCAGTCAGGTCGAGAATGTCCTCAGCCGGCTCGATCTGGGCCGTTTCATGTGCAACCGGGCCGTCGGCCCAGTCGGTCAGCGGCGTATCGTTCGCGTGCGCAACAGGCTCATCGGTGTCGCGTTCCAGCGCCTGGTCGATTTCCAGCAGCAGTTCGTCAGTGGTCAGCTGGTCGGCCAGCTCTTTCCAGTTGATGACGCCATAAATGAAATCGATCGAATCGTCGTCAGTCGAAAATGGCAAAAGGATGCCGCGATAGGCGATCGACTTGCCCAGCTGATTGACGAATTCAGCCTCGAAACCGATCGGTGCCTGGTTCGCGAGGATCTGCATGTAGTGATCCGTGATGCGCGAGAGCAGCGAGGGACTGGGAACATCCGAAAGTTGCGCAGTCTCGTCCTGCGCGCCGCATTCCGTCGCCAGCATGTCACCCAGATAGGCGATGCCCGGATTTTCGATGCCCGAGGTGAAGTCCAGCAGCACGCTGTATGGGCCGAAATCGGGCAGGTTCTCAGGATCGAGGTCTTCGATGCAGGGGAAGTTGCGGTCGCCCAGCAGGCTGGCCCAATGATTATAGGCGCGCACCTGCATCCGGCGTTCGTCGCGTCCGATCGAGGCAGACGGACCATCGTGGCCCGTTTCCTCCTCGCCGCGCTCCAGATAGGCCGCGTCGCCGCCGTAATCGGCGTCGCTCGAAAAATAGCCTCTGAACGTGTCCATCGGCTGAAAGCCCCAGTTCGTCTCCAAGTCAGCAGCACTTTTGGCGCGACATGGTAAACAAACCGTAAAGTTGCGCCCGATTTCCTCATTGGCGTCAAAATGGACCCGGCGGTGCCCGCGACGCAGGAGCGGCAGGAACGCGCAGGTGCAGAGGCGTGACGTCATCACGCCGGGGCCGCATCGCCTGCCCTGCCCGTTACAGGGCGGGCGGACCGGTCAGGCCCCAGTCGCCGTTCAGCGCCTGTCTGCGCAAGGCCGCACGGGCGAGCCGCTCCACCTCGACCTTGCGGCGCGCCGGGGCAAGCGCACGCGTGGGCGCCGGGCGCAGGATCTCCGCATCGTAATTGTCAGCCACGATCACTCCGCAGCAGTCGGGCAGAAAATGCGCCTCTTCCAGGCAGGCGCGATCAAGCGCGGGGGACAGGCCCCAGAAAAACCGGTCGCAATATTCGAGATAGTCCTGCCATTTGCCGTCGCCCAGCAAATCGGCCTTCGCCACCTTGATCTCCACGATAACCACCCGCCCCTTGCCGTCGATCCCCATCAGGTCAGCGCGGCGGCCGTTGCGCAGCGGCATTTCGGGCAGGCACCATATGTCATTGCGGGCAAACAGCCGGGCGATCCCCCGCGCCACGGACAGGGCATCGGGCGAGAGCACCGGTGAAGATGTTTCAGATGAATCGGTGTGAGGGGCGGCCGCCATCCGGAGATGGTAAGAACATAAAGCGAACTTGGTCAAGTCCGCTCAATATTCCGTCAGGCGCTGCGATGCGGGCCAAGTGCGCCGGATGGCGGCGTCATTGCCAGCAGCGCATCGCGCGCTGCGATGAATTCGCGCAGCAGGGCGCTTGCCGCCGGCGCGGCGTCCGCGCCCCGGGCATTGACGGACAGCAAGGCAGCAAGCCCCGATTCCATGATCGCCGCCAGATCGGCCACCCCGTTTTCCGCCTGTTGCCGGCGCCAGCCAGAGGCGTTGCGAAGCTGTGCCGGGAAATTGCGAACCTCGGGACCGGGCCTGTCGAGTGCGCAGCCCGCCAGCGCGGCGACCGCGCCAACCGCGTCCTGCAGGGCAGCCCATTTCATGCTCATCGCATTGGCTGCGCCCTGGCCAAAGGCGGCTCGGCCCGAACCGGGCAGCAATGCTTCCGGCCGGGCGGCGTCAGAGCGGGTAAAGGACGGCGGAATCGCGTTCATGCGCCATTCCTAACGCGGGTTGATTGCCAAATCGCTAATTTGCGGCGCGGAGCGCGCTGTCGTTGTTAGCCTTCGAAAAGCGCTGGCATGGCGCGCGCTGCGCTGCTAACTGCGCGCACCGCCCGACGCATTTTGGGCACCCGTAGCTCAGCTGGATAGAGCGCTGCCCTCCGAAGGCAGAGG